>Ga0164294_10000010_pt1 | contig 300558 bp, 304 predicted proteins | sample GEODES005metaG_FD_111479 | JGI IMG/M metagenome (GOLD analysis project Ga0164294, IMG submission 111479) | Oligotrophic lake water microbial communities from Sparkling Lake, Wisconsin, USA - GEODES005 metaG | ecosystem: Environmental > Aquatic > Freshwater > Lake | place: USA: Sparkling Lake... | reverse complement strand
AGGCGCATCGTCACGAGTTTCTAATTGTTTGCAAATATGATTAAGAATTGTATTTTCATGATTAGCCCACATGAATACAGAGCCATCATCTGAACTCAGTGCCTCTTGTAAAGCTTTAGCGAATTCATAATTAGGGAAAATGCCCGGCTTGGCTAATAAGAATTGGCCGGCGTGCCGAAGGGTGCCATCCTCTTCTAGGATATGGTGAGAGAACTGAAATGCTACAGACTCATAAGGTCTCATACCTTGATGAAATGGCATGGCAACTGTCGAGGTTTCAAAATCAATGAAGTGATAAGGATATTTCCATGAAGCGATGGCTCGAGACATAAAGTCTTCATCCAAGAAATATCCATTTCCTTTCGATGATGCAGGTAAACCATTGATCTGCATCCACTGTCTCTCAGGGTCACTCAAACCCTCATCCGCTTCTACATACTTAATGTCTTCTTGGGTGACTGCAGATAAATATAATTTTTGAGGAACATCATTAAAGAAATTTTTCTTTATTTTCGAATTCCATAACTCTAAAGACAATGGCTTATTAAAGTCTTGGTCACTCCAGTTGTTAGCTTGCTTCCAACACTCATGAAAGCCACTCTTGTTACCATCACCTAAGCTAGCTTTGAACTCACACTTGCCACAATGCAAACCTATGGGAGTATCAACTGGGATGTCGTTAGCGTATGCCTCAGACCATTCACTTGCCAAATCAGGTAATAAACCATGCCCGCCAGGATATTCAATACCTTTTTCCATGACAATACCGACCAAATAATCGACGTTCAAATGGTAAAGCAAGGATTCCTCTGCAGACATCTTGCTAGGCAGATGACTCGATACCACTTCAGTCTTTCTACCAACCCTTTTCACTTTGAAAAATTGGTTCATTTGATCAATGACAGCAATTTTTGACTTATCAGGCATCAGCAGATAGCTGGTAACTGTTGATCCAGGAAAAGCATTTTTTAATACATATGTCTGAAATGCAACATCTTGAACATATGGTCTGATTTCAGCATTGACACCATTTCTTGTTTCAAAATTAATATCTCTTGAGTCAATAGACTTAGCTTTCACTTCAATGAGCTGGAATGTATTACCGTTCTTAACCAGAACATCTACTCGCACTAGTAGATTTTTATATGAGATCGCTGGCTCGAACAAAGTCACCTTGTCACGCTTTAAAAGTTCCGCCGTCACTTGAAGCGCTTCCTCATTGGCTGTTTCTAAGACTTCAATACCTTCTGGATAAAGAAGTTTAGCCAACTCCCCAACCTGGAATCCCCCATCAGCTAATGACTGCATAAAAGCATCATCATTTTTAGTATTTTTGTACTCTTTATTACTGGTGTAAGAAAGCTTCTTAGGGCACTCGATAGCTTCTTTAAATCTTGTCTTGGTTAAGTATTTCATTTAATGATTATCGCCTTTGCGTATTAAGATTAAAGGGTATTCCAAGCATGAAGCGTTTGAGCACCGGTTATCTAAATGCTGTGATTTAAACTGTAACTCAGCACTAGCTCACATCGTGAGCTAGTGCTTTATTTTTTAATGGATCTGGTGGTAAATGCCAGAAACTAAGAGCCAATCGCGTCAGAAATCATCTTTAAGCTAATTCCGGTGAAGATAATTGCGGAAGCGCCAAAAGAAGCATGATCAAAATGTCTAGATAACTTGGCATTTTGATACCTTTCACACAGCGTGCGTGAAAGAATGGTGGCTAGAAATAATATAAATACCGTAGAAAATCCGAGCATGTGGAGTGAGTCAATGAGCGTAACAGCCGTTGTTTCACCCGTTTTACTATCCGCAAATTGCTGATTAACAACCACGGCTAACAGCGTACCGCCTAACAGACCAATCCTTGCACTAAAAATATCATCACTTTCAGTTGGCATAAATGTAGAAAACATAGCCACCAAAACTGCCGCAAACAAACCCAGGGTTATTTTAAAAAAGATCAGCGGAGCATCTCTTTTCAATTCAATCTCAAACTGCAATCGGGAATAACTATCTTCAACTGACTTAGAGGGATATCCAAAATTTGTCTTGTATTCTTTAATCCCGCTAGTTAAAGAAACTTTATCAATTCTCCACCCGTCAATTTGAATCTCCTCATCAGAACCGGTTGCCGAATCTGGAATATATTTAAGATCCTTTAAATTAAATTCTGAATCTTCAAAGTAGATTTTTAACTTTTGACGATCAAACGGAAAGTTTTCTAAATTAAAATCGTGTAAAAAAGTGCCCTGTATCTTTTTCTGGGTGTATTGGGCTTGGGGTCCGATCTTATCGATGGATAGCCCGGAATAAATATGTGGGAATTGACTACTGATGTAACTGATTTCTAAAGTTTTACTCAGGTCATATTTATCAAGTGGCTTAGCTTTTGACCAAATCCACATATCCGCACTGAATGTCCCCCTGTCAGAGTTGATATCGTAAAGAGATGTCAGGTAAGCCCCCAAAGTCACTTCCTTGGGCTGCGCTGCCATGACAAAACTAGAAGTTGTTAAGGCACAAACAACCAGCCATTGATAGAAAAACCTACTGATCGTTGAATACATGATTAACTTCTATAAGATTTGATTAAATGAACTTGACAGCAGTGCCGTAGGCATAAATCTCGACGACTTGTTTGGCATTACCTACCAAGCTTGAGCCAACCGCATAGCGATAATCAAACTGACAATTAATAACTGCATCGCCGCCTAAATCTGCACAGATACTTCTCAATCGATTAACTACTTTTACAAAGGCTTTAGTTGGATCTGCGCCTGCCTCCAAAAATCCCTCTTTATGAGAATCAAATGCAAAGATGATGTCAACAACCTCGAAGTTTTGATTAATGGATGAAGTTGAAACCTTAATATTGGCAAATCTTTCATTGCGCTCAGCCTTGTCAGCCTCCGTAATGGCCCGCTTTTCTTTAGCTTGTTCCTGTGCTTTTTGAATTTCATCTTTTAGTTTTTCACCAGCATTGGCAACCTGGTCTTTTAGCTTATCAAACATACTCATTTCGAACTCCATATAGTCATGCAACAATGAAAGGGAAGTAACTTAAGCGGGTAGGATCATGCCATCCATTACTTATGTTGATTACTAATAAATACTAGGCTAGTTGAACTGAGCTTGTCTAGCACTAAAGCGCTAATTTGCTAAAAAAGTGCACTCATTGGATCTTAATGGGCATATTTCGCAACGAGGTTGAGTCAAGCAAATTCCTTTTTTTATTCCAAGATCTAAAAACTCCACTTGGCCATAAGCCACCAGCACAATATCAATGTATCTAATTGAATATCCCGTATGTTGCTGGAATTTACGCCCCTGCAATACTGTTGAGAGTAACTGGTTTTCGTTATCAATAAGGCCGAGACGCTTGAAAATTCTACAAATCACTCTATCTGGCTTTAATACATTTAAACCAATATCTGTCATAAAGTGATAGACGGTGATCTTGCCCAAGTAAGAGAACCTACTTTCCAGGTCTTCTTTTAGTAACAATAGGTTTTCTGCAGAGTCATTAGGATTAAATCCGTTGATGTACTGATGAACAGACTCAAACTGATTAACTATTTGATTGATGGCTTGAGCATTATTGATGCAGGCTCTAATTTTATTTTCATTAGAAATCATCTGAGGATCACTCATGATTCTCTGAACGTCTTCTTCAGTGTAATTGGCTACATTTTTCCAATCTGAAAAATGTCCCAAAATAATATTTCTTTTGGATGTGACTGTCTGCGCTTTGAAGCCTGAATAGAAAACCACCAGGACTATTAATTTGTAATATTCGGCATCACTTCGGTAATCAAATCTAATTTCCTTGTATTGCTTCAATTGCTCCTGAATCTTTTCCATTGAAAGTTCGCGAGCACCCTCACGTATGAGTGTTTCTTCAATTTTTTTAAAAACGTCTTTGTATTGGAATTTTGATAAATCTATCATGCAGCCCCCTAAGAGTTCGAACTTTTAAAAAATAGAACTTCTAGAGTTCAAGTTAAAACATATTTAACGTTTTGATAATTTAACTCATAACTAGCTCACTTATTGAGCTAGTTGCACAATAATCTGCTAGAGTTACCAAAAGTACTTAAAGTGGGATTGCTAATGAACAATATGGAACGAATTTTTAAGATATATAACTTGCTTCATAGTCGTGGGGTGGTTAGTACCGATGCGTTCTTATTGGAGCTTGAGATTTCTTTAGCAACGTTAAAGCGTGATCTGGCCTATATGAAGAACTCTCTCAATGCGCCGATTGAATGGGATGCTTATGAGCGGGGCTATAAGTTTGCAAAGCAAGGTGTAGGTCCTAAGTTTGAATTACCAGGTATGTGGTTCTCACAAGAGGAGACAACTGCCCTTGTGACCATGCAACATCTTTTATCTTCACTAGACCAAGGTGGTTTGATTGGTCCTCACATAGCACCCTTAATGACTAGGATCGATGCGATCTTAGGTAATGGTGAAACCTCTTCTAAGGAATTGCGTAAGCGTATTAAGTTAATTAGCTTAGGCTCTCGTAAGAGCAGCAGTCAGTTCTTTGCTGATATTGGTAATGCTCTATTAAAACGTGAACGTATTGAGATTTTGTTTTACACCAAAGATCGAGACACTACTGAGGAGCGAGAGATCTCTCCTCAACGTTTGATCCACTATCGTGAAAATTGGTATTTAGATGCTTACTGTCATAAACGCGAAGCTTTAAGAAGTTTCTCTTTAGATGGCATACGCAGCGTTGTGCTGGTTAATGAGAAGTCTTTAGATATCCCAGATAAAGATATGAATGAGCACTTCACCAAGAGCTACGGTATTTTTTCTGGTGGAGCGGATAAAACTGCCCGACTTAAATTTAGCCCTAAGTCAGCCAGATGGGTTTCTAGTGAATCATGGCATCCAGATCAAAGGGGCCACTTTGAAAAAGACGGCTCATATGTTTTAGAGTTTGAGTACAGTCAAGATCCTGAATTGATCATGGATATTTTGAAGCATGGAGAGGATGTTGAAGTACTGGCCCCTCCAGACTTAAAGAAAAAAGTGATCTCAAAACTCGAGAACTCTCTTAAGAAATACTCTACATAAATTGAGAGTATTAATGAAGTAAAGCTTCGGCTTCTGTACTTTTGTCGCCCTCTTTTTTAACTTCCTTGTTAATCAAGTAGTTTTTGGTGATTAAAGCATCCTTAAGGAACTCATCAACAGCTGTTCTGAAATCTTCCGAGGTATCTTCGTTTGAGAATACGTAGGTCAGACTGTAGATCAGGTTATCGGCATCCTCACCATCTAAGGTGACTGTATTGACTTCATCGTTATCAACGATCCTAAAGCCTCTAGAAAAGATGGGCTTTTGTTCTCCTACCCAACTCATATCAAGACGATCAATGTCGTATCTTAAGCTGCGAAATAAGTTAACCACTATGAAACGGGTACCATCAATGTAAGTGTAGTTACGCATACCACCTCCAAAATGAATATTTAATAGCTCATTGTGATAGCTCAGTAGCTCACAGAGTGAGCCTGATGGAATTATTAAATCTCTTGCCTCAAGGGACTGTGTTCCGCGAGATCGTCTCGGTAGTTGGAGATGCCTTGGCGTTCGCGCTCTAGGAAGCGTTGGACAGCTTCAGCAAATTGAGGGTCAGTGAGGTAGTGATAAGAGCAAACGGTTTGAGGCATGAAGCCTCTGGCCATTTTGTGCTCTCCTTGAGCCCCACCCTCCAGTATTTGAATGTCATTAGCAATGCAGTATTCAATAGATTGGTAGAAGGCGGTTTCAAAATGAAGGCATGGGTGGTGCTCTAGCGCACCCCAGTAACGGCCATAGGCTTTTTGTTGATCTTTATCCACAACTAATAAGGCAGCTGCAATCGGTTGATTGTCTCTCTGGGCAATGATGAAGTGCAAATGGTCAGGCATGGCCTGAACCCATTTTTGGAAAAACAGTTGATTGAGATAAGGCGATGAGCGGCGCTCATAGTAAGTAGCAGAGTAGCAACGATAGAAAAATAGTACTTGGTCTTCAGTCATTTCTTTGCCAGGCACGTTTAAGAAAGTAATACCTGCATCCTGTACTTGCTGACGCTCACGTTTGATGTTCTTGCGCCGCTTCATGGTGAGGCTGGCTAAGAATTGATCAAAGTTACTAAATTGTTGATTCTGCCAATGGAACTGAACAGCATCTCTTCTTTGGAATTGAGCCTTCTCTAGTAACTTGGCATCTTCTGCTTGTGGAAAAAGTACATGCGCTGATGAGATGTTGAATTGAGTTAAAAACTGTAATAAACCGTTGATTAAGTATTCTTGATGTTCAGGAGCCTTAGCTAGTAAGCGAGATCCTGTTGCCGGGGTAAAGGGTATCGCTGATAAGGCCTTGGGGTAGTAACTCAGGCCGTTCGTGGCATAGGCTTCTGCCCAAGACCAATCAAAGACATACTCGCCATAAGAATGGGTTTTTAGGTACAACGGTATGGCGCCTAAGAGCTGATCATCCTCTGTTGAATAGAGTGCTATGTGGGATGGATCCCAACCAGCTTCAAGAGAAACACAATCCGTTTCTTCCAAAAGAGATAAGAAGGCGTGTTGCAGAAATGGGCCAGCATCTTTTGGTAGGATCCGATCCCAGTCTTCTCTTGAGATTGCCTTGATACTTTTAATGACTCGTATCTCAAGATTAGACTGCTGGCTCATTTAAATGACGTTGCTATTAAAAATGGTTTTCAATAACCATTTCTGATTTTTCAATAAAGCCTGGCTTAGGCCATGCGGGTTGAGTGGCTTTACCCACTACCAACATGGCGGCTAATGCATAACCACTTGGTAATTTTATTAGTTCTGATACTTTGTTGAAGTCAAAGCCAACCATTGGACAAGAGTCATAGCCCATTGCTTTAGCTGAGAGCATCATGGTTTGCAAGATGATGCCTGCTGATCGCATGGCTTCGTCTCTTTGTAACTGCTCATTACCTGAATAGAAAGGAGTGATCCAAGGTATTACGATGTCTTGTGCAGCTTTAGGAGCATTGACCCAATAACGCATTGGATCTTTATCCCATGCTTTGATGTCAACTGTAATCGCCAACAGTAAAGATCCATCGGTGACTTGTGCTTGATCAAAAGCTGCTTCACGTAATTTTGTTCTTAGGGCTTTATCAGTCACATTAACTAAGCGCCAGTGTTGAATATTGAATGAAGAAGGTGACAACATCGCTAAATCTATCAATTGATCAAATTCTTGTTTGGTAAATTGATGAGTGGGATCATAGTGTTTGATCGATCTGCGTTCACGGATAGCGTCAAATGTGTTCATGGTCTTCCTTTATGTGTTTGATTAGAGACATACTAATGCTTTACTGAAATTTTGGCAGTGGCTGCTTTGAAAGGCTTATGTAATTTAGGTTTCTATGCGCTTGAACTCCAAGCATTAGAATGTTCTCATGAAACCATTGATAAAAATTGATTTTGTGTCTGATGTCGCCTGCCCTTGGTGCGCAGTCGGCTTGGGTAACCTCAATAAAGCTATGGCGGAGTTTGGCGATAAAGCTGATTTTGAAGTTCACTTTAGAGCGTTTGAGCTGAATCCTCATATGCCCCTCGGCGGTCAGGATACGATGGAGCATCTGATGGAGAAATATGGCTTGAGCATAGATCAAGTCAAAGCCAATCAAGTTCAAATAAGAGCCAGAGCTGCAGAAGTTGGCTTTAACTTTCATCCAAATGGTAGAAAAAGGGTTTACAACACTTTTAATACTCATCGCTTGTTGTTTTGGGCAGCACATGAGTTAGATCTTAAGAAGCAAGCTGCTCTTAAAAAAGAGTTACTCAATACTTACTTTTGCTTGGGTGTGAGTTTGGATGATGAGCAGAATCTTATTGATGCCGTGGTCAGAGCAGGTCTTGATGAAACAAGAGCTCGGGCGATTTTGTCTAGTGATGAGTTTGTAGAAGATGTGAAGCAAGAGCTACAACACTACAAATCCATGGGGATTAACGCTGTGCCATCACTGATCGTGAACGATCAGTATCTTTTGCAAGGTGCTCAACCATCGGATATGTTGATCAATGCATTTACTAAACTGATAAGTAGTTAAAATACTGACTATGACTGAAGCCAAAAAAATTATTATTATTGCCGGCCCCAATGGAGCAGGTAAAACAACATTTGCTAAAAACTTCTTACCTAGAGAAGCACACACACTTAGATTTATCAATGCAGATTTGATTGCGGCGGGTCTTGCTCCATTTAATCCCGAATCAATTTCCTTTAAAGCGGCACGTCTAATGCTTAATGAGTTAGATGAATACACTGAAAGTGGCGAGAGCTTTGCCTTTGAAACAACTTTATCTGGAAGTCATTACCTACAACGTATTCAGGAGTGGCGAAATTTGGGCTATGTCGTCAAGCTCTGGTTTATCGCATTAAGCTCTCCAGAATTTGCCATATCTCGAGTCGCTGAGCGCGTGTCTCAGGGAGGTCATAATATCCCTGAAGAGGTTGTTCGAAGGCGGTTTAAAGCAGGATTAGAAAACTTCTTAAAGTACCAAAAAGCTGTAAACTCGTGGATACTGCTAAATGGCGACACTACACCACCTACACAATTAGACTTTGGCTAAATATGGGTACACCTCTTAAAGATATTCGTAATTCTTCAGATCCAGATATATCCGGCTCCTACAACGCTATGATTAGATCTGGACAAGCTGCTATAGACTTGGCTATCCAAACCAATACTGCAATTATTACATCTATTGATGGGAAGATCGTCAGGATCCCAGCTTCTGAGCTTATTAAAAGAGCCCTCAATACAAAGTAATTGGCATAGCTTTTTGTTAATGTAGCTAGCTTTACTTCGCATAATTACTTATTAATATGTCATATTTGTTAAAGCAGATTGCTTAATCTCTGATGGATAAGTAATGTTCAGGCCTTTGGCTGGGTGTTCAGATGAAAACCCATAAAAGAGGTAACATAACGCAACTGCGATGCAAATTAATTAAAAATCTATGGTCAAAAACCTCATTCTTCTTGGAAATCTCTTAATTGGTATCAGCCTATTAACTATTCTATTGAGCTTTACAGGTTTGTACGACTTAGATCTATTTTCGTTCGGCCTTTCCTCCGGTATACGTATCGTTGGATCATTTGCTATAGCTGGCTGCATGCTCAATGCATTAAGTTATGGTTTCTTAGAGTTAACTAATCAACAATGATGTAAGGAGAAGTAAATGTTCAAAAAATCAGACTTTTTTATTATTTTGGCTGTAATGATTTCTTTTATCATTTCTGCTTATTTTTGGTTTGTTGAAAAAGACACACAGCAAGCAATATTTACAGCTATTTGGATCCCTGCCATTTTCACATTCGGCATTTACTTCAAGTTATGTGCTTTGATGGGGAGTAGAAAATGAGCTTTAATGACACCATGTTCATAACAGCAGTATTGGTTTTTACCATGATGGTGATCGGTTTAGTTCTAACAGTGAAAGAATTTAGTGACGAGAAAAACAAAAAGAAAGAAGAAGATAAGTAATCTTCTATTTTTAGTTCAATCTGTCAAAAATTAGTCATTAGTCAGTTAAATAAAGTAGACCCCTACTTTATTTAACTGACTTTTTTCTTTATGCACTTATTGCATGTTGTTGCAGCTGCTCTAGTGTGACATAGTGAAGTGCACGTTCATTGGTGCTTTCTAAGACAACAGGTGGGGCCACACCTGCATCAAATGCTTCTTTCCATCTCATGGCACACAAGCACCATTGGTCACCCGGCTGAAGACCTGGAAATTGATAAGCGGGTCTTGGTGTCATCAAGTCATTGCCTTGTGCCAAGCTGAATGTTAAGAACTCCTGCGTCACTCGTGCGCAGATCACATGACTGCCCGTATCCACAGAGCTTGTTTTACAACAACCATCTCTGAAGTACCCAGTTAAAGGGTCAAAACTACAGTCTTTGAGTGGTTGGCCTAATACGTTGAGTGCTTTAGTCATTGCTCGCCTTTTTCTCTAGGGTATTCTTTCTTATCCTAAGAATAAAGGCTTCTTGGTATTTATAGCAACAAGATCACTTTTACAGACCTCTATTAAAGTCCTAAGCAAATGTATTTCATTTCTAGGTATTCATCGATACCCCAAGTGCTGCCTTCACGCCCTAAGCCGGATTGCTTTACCCCACCAAATGGCGCGACTTCGTTAGAGATAATCCCTGTATTAACGCCCACCATGCCAAATTCCATCGCTTCAGCAACACGCCAGATCCTGCTAATGTCTTTACTATAGAAATAGGAGGCGAGTCCAAACTCACTGTTATTGGCAGCAGCAATCACCTCTGCTTCAGTGCTAAAAGATTTAATGGGTGCAACGGGTCCAAAAGTTTCTTCATGCATGACTAACATGCTCTCATTAACATCAGCCAATACTGTGGGCTCAAAAAAACTTCCGCCTTGCGTATGTCTTTTTCCGCCTACAACAATACGAGCACCTTTTTTGACAGCATCTTGTATCTGTAACTCAACCTTTAATACTGCCGCTTCATCAATCAATGGTCCTTGATGAACGCCCTCAGTCAGACCATTGCCAACGACTAATTTTTTGCTGGCTAATGCCATCTTTTCAACAAATTTTTCATAAAGATTTTTATGAACATAGAATCGGTTTGAACAAACGCAGGTTTGGCCAGAGTTTCTGTATTTTGATTGGATGGCGCCTTCAACAGCTGCATCTAAGTCGGCATCTTCAAAAATAATGAATGGTGCATGCCCACCTAATTCAAGGGCAATTTTTTTGACTGTTGGGGCACATTGCGCCATCAGTATTTTTCCAACAGCGGTAGATCCGGTAAACGATAGGTGTCTAACAACTGGAGAATCGCAAATTAACTTGCCCACCTCAATTGAATTAGCAGAATCGCAAGTGACAACATTAATGACACCGTCAGGTATACCTGCTTTTTTTGCTAAATCTGCTAATGCCAATGCTGATAGTGGCGTTTGCTCAGCGGGCTTGATGATGATCGTACAACCAGCAGCAAGCGCAGGGCCAACTTTTCTGGTGATCATTGCTAAGGGGAAATTCCAAGGCGTGATAGCGGCACACACACCAATGGGCTGCTTTAAAACTAACATGCGTTTATCGGACCATGTCGATGAAGGTATGGCTCCGGTAACTCTTTTAGCCTCTTCTGCAAACCATTCAATAAATGATGCGGCGTATATCACTTCACCAGTCGCTTCTTTAATTGGCTTACCTTGCTCACTGGTCATCAAGTGAGCAAGCTCATCCGTATGAGCATTCATTAAATCAAACCAATTACGCAAAAGAGTAGCTCGCTCTTTACCTGTTTTGGAACGCCAAGCAGGTAAAGCGTGAGCTGCTTTTTGAATGACAAGCTCTACTTCTTTAACCCCCATATTAGGGACATGCTGAATGATTTCACCAGTAGCTGGATTGCTGACAGCAAAATCGGAAGTTGTTGATATAGAAGTATTGATTGTCATTGATAGTTAAATTAGCATTATTGAGGTTGAACTCCAGCATTTTTCATAGCCACTTTCCAACGATCAATCTCAGATTTTGTGAAATTGAGTAAGTAGCTAGGATTTGCTGTAGCTGGTGTCGCTAACACAGCATTCATGTCATTGAACTTTTGTGACAATAGTGGATCTTTTAAAGCCGCATTCAGCGCCACATTTAAACGATCAACAACGGCCTTAGGAGTTCCAGCTGGCGCATACATGCCATGCCATACAGCCAATTGAAATCCAGCCATGCCAGATTGCCCAAATGTTGGTGTATCTGGTAAAGAGCTAATACGATCTTTTGTGGCTACGGCGATGGCCTTTAGAGTACCCGCCTTGATGTGGTTCAAGGTACTGGCAGGTTGATCACAAATAACGTCTACTTGGCCAGCCAACATATCATTCAATGCTGGGCCCGTGCCCTTGTATGAAATTGAAGACCACTCTGCAGATAGTGAAGACTTGATGAGTGCTTCACAGAGATTGGATGTAGCGCCTACTCCAGCATTTGCAAAATTTAACTTTCCTGGATTAGCTTTGACATAAGCAACAAACTCTTGAAGTGTATTAGCTGGAAAGTTTTTTCTTGCAACAAGCACCATCGGTACTTCTGTGACCATACCAATAGGGGCGAAGTCAGTCACTGGGTCATAGGCCAATTTTGAATAAAGAGCTGGTGCTGATGATTGAGCCATGTTGTGGAAAAGGATGGTGTAACCATCCGGCTTCGATCTTGCTACACGACCTGCACCAATCGTTCCGCCAGCGCCAGCAGTGTTGTCAACGATAACTGATTGACCCAAGTTTTTTGTCATCACCTGGGCAAGTATTCTTCCTAATACATCAGTAGATCCTGCTGGTGCGTAAGGGATCACCATAGTTATCTGCTTGTCTGGGAATTGAGCGAAAGCTGTTGAACTTGCTAAGCAAAATAAACCAATTATAAATTTTTGATAATTTTTCATCATTCCATCCTTATTAAATGTGAAACTTCTATTGAAAAGACTTAACGTATTTAAAGACAGCCGTATGGTCAGCACCCTTACCTAATGATTGATTCGCCTCTTCTGATGTTTTTACGCATTGTTGAGCCAAATCAGAGTAACACTCCATATCTTTTATAAACTTCAAAGCAATCTGTACATCTTTACTCATCAATGCCAATGAAAATCCAGAATTAAATGCTTCATTCAACATGAAGTTTTCAACTTTATTTTCAGTTGTATTATTTTTACCAGTTGAAGCATTGAAAACTTTATTGACCACATGGGTATCGAGTCCAAATTTCTCAGCTGCGATCAATGACTCACTCACAGCAATTAATCCAGCAGCTGAAATATAGTTATTCAGGGCTTTGACGGCATGGGCTGCGCCCGCTGCGCCAACGTGAGTGATACTTTTACCCATAAACTCAAGCAGAGGGTATGTTTTTTCGAAATCTTCAGCCAAACCACCAACGATGATTGAAAGCGTTCCATCAATGGCTTTCTTTACTCCGCCGGATACTGGAGCGTCTAGATACCTGATGCCCAGTTCTTTTAGTTTCTGATTGTTATCTCTGGAAGATACGGGGCTTGCAGAACTCATATCCAAAAGAAAGCTTCCCTTTTTTAGATGAGATGCAATACCCTCCTGTCCAGCCTTACCCCAGAGAACGCCATCAATAATTGAACTATCTGGCAACATAAAAATAGTGACTAGTGCATCACTGACCGCTTCAGTGGGGGATTTTGAGAATTTAAAATTTTGCTGTCCTGAAAATTTTTCAGCTACTTCAGCATTTAAATCAAAGCCAGTTACTGTAAATCCAGCCTTTAATAAATTATTGACCATGGGCACACCCATCAAACCCAGGCCAATAAATGCGATAGGAGTATCTGACGGCTTCATTAAATACCCATCTCTTTGAATACTTCTTTTGCAACTCGGAAGCTGTCAATGGCTGCTGGCACGCCGCAATAAATAGCCACTTGCATAAATACTTCTTTTATTTCATCTTTGGTAAGACCGTTATTAATGGCACCACGAACATGAAGCTTTAGTTCATGGGGACGATTTAGCGCCGCAATCATCGCTAAATTTAAAAAGCTTCTTGTCTTTCTATCAAGGCCAGGACGATTCCAAATTTCATTCCAACAATATTCAGTCACCAGTTCTTGCATCGGCATGTTGAAATCATCGGCATTTTTTATTGAATTCTCAACGTACTCGGCACCCAAAACTTCTTTGCGCGTTTTTAAACCTTTTTCAAAAGACTCTTTGTTCATCTCTGCTCCACATTTGTCATATTTCAAAATTAAACCATCTAATTGATATTACACTGCTTTGTAGTACAAAGTTACAATCTTACGATAGTGGTTTACCCTGTTGAAGAGCCAGAAAAACAAAAAAGGCGCCTCAGCGCCCTTTTGTTTGGAAGTTTTTACTTATTTTTGCTCGGCTGCAATAACAGCTAATGCGACTTTGGCAGCTGCCTGAATATGGTTATAAGCTGCGTCTTTAGCAGCTTCATAATTTCTAGATTTGATGCATTTAAACATTTGATCAATCTCTTTCAGACTCTGAGTCATCCTATTAGGCTGCACCAAAGATGTACCTCTAAGCAGACTCACTCTGTCTAATAACTTGAGTAGGCTCTCTCTTACTAACTGATTGCCACACCCACTTAATATGACGTCGTACAGATCAGCCTTGACGCTGAGTAATAAGTTTTTATCACCTTTATCAGAAACTTCATGCAGTTTCTTAATGGCTAAAGAAAGATCATTAATTTGTTCATCGGTCGCCAAACGAGAAAACTCTGCAACTGCAAAACTTTCTAAAAGTGCACGAAATTTATAAAGCTCTTCAGCTTCCTTGTAAGACATCGAAGAAACGATGGGCCCACGATGAAGTTCATTTGAAATGAGCTTATCTGCTTCTAACTGTCGTAATGCCTCTCTCACTGGAGGGCGACTGACATTTAAGATTTCACAAATCTCTCTTTCAACGAGCCTATCTCCGGCCTTGTATTTTCCAGCAAGAATGGCTTGCCGCAGGTAGTGTTCAACATAACTTCTGAGACTTTGGGGCTTAGGAGGTGTGATTGTTTCCATATTGATCTTGTATTTTGTATTACAAAATATTACACCATTGAATACTAAATGGGTGTCGGGTGAAAAATAATACTAAAAACGGACTCCTTGTAAGGGTAATAATGAGGAAAAGCAAAGAATTTAATTTGGTGATAATGTGACTACTCCAACCTTAAAAGGAGTACCAAAATGAAGAAATTAGTCATCGCTACATCTCTTATTTGTATGTCCAGTTTTGCTATGGCACATGGCTGCCCTGGCGAAATGAAGAAAATCGATAATGCTCTACCAACTGCAAAATTGACACCTCAAAATATGACCAAAGTAAAAGAACTTCGTGCCAAGGGTGAAGAACAACACAAAGCAGGTCAACATACAGAATCAATGAACACTTTAGCTGAAGCCAAAAAAATTGTTGGCGTTCAGTGATAGCTGAATTAATAATTCTTAGCTCTTCTCATAGAGCTTACGAAATGAAATCCACTCCTTCAGCGTGGATTTTTTTATTCTGTTTTAGCAATGGGAGTGTTTGGAGGCGGAACCCAGCATCAATTTTAGTTTTAACTAGCTAATTAATTTGAGTTTCCTTGCAGTCATAATAGCTTGAGATCTATTTTTAATATTGAGTGCGATATAGATTTTCTTTAAATGAAACTTGACAGTATTTTCTGAAATAAACAGCTTTGATGCAATCACTTTTGAAGTGTCGCCATTGGACAGTAATTTTAATATCTGAATTTGTTTAGGTGATAATTCAGAAATTATCGAATTGCCGTGAGAACCTTCTACCTGCTCTGAAATCTCAACAAAAGAACCAGCTTCAGTCAATATCTTTTTAATAAATTCCTTGTAATTAAGTGAGTCTACGGATGATTCATTTTCGAAGGAGTAAGAATTCAAATACATCTCTTTCAGTATAGAAACTACCGCATCGCCTTCATCAATCAAACATCTAACAAAACCCCCGGGAAATGACAGCTTAAGAGATGTATTCATAAAACGCATGGCTTCTCGCAAATTATTAGAGTGAAAAGCCACAATTGCACTAAAAATATTGAGTTTAATTTTTCTATAAACCCTAGTGTCAGAATGAAGTTTTGCTTTTGATATAATTTTTTTAGCTATATCAAAATCCCCAACTAAGATATATAAACGAATTAAGCCATATAACTCACTACCCATTTCTTCTGACAGTGGAACCGAGTCAGATATCAGATTGATGTCTTTGTGGGTTTCAATCATGGATTTGGCTTTAGCTTTTGTTATCTGTAAATGTAATATGCCAAAACGCAGTCTTTCCCAGTAAGCTAATTGTGCAATTCTTGGCCACTGACTGGCATAACTGATACGTTCTAAAGAGTCGAGGATGCCATGAGCTGACTCAATCTCCCCCTTAACAAAATATGAACGCGCCGCATATATGTGACCTATGGCCATAAAGTCAGGAACTAATGATTCAGATATCTCTTTTTCATATCTTTTCCACAAATTGGTAGCAGCTGAGATTTCATTTTTTTCATAAAAAGCCCACAAATGACAGGCCACAATGGCCGCAGAGGATTTAATGGAAGAATCAATCGCATAACCTTCATGAAAAATATTTTTAGAAGTGCCTAATTTATCAATTACTTTTTCTAAATCGCCTTGCAAAATCCAACTAATACATTCAATAGAAATTGTATAAACACTAGAAAAAAGTGAGTTACTTTGCTCTCCAAATCTTCTAGCTAATAAAAGTGCCACTCTTACCGTATCAAAATCACCTTCGGCCATTTTTCCACAAGCCAAAAGATTTCCTGCAGCAGCTAACTCAAATGCAGAAAATCGATCATCAACCTCTAGATTTATCATACTGATATCTTTGACAAAAGATATTGCATTTTTCATGTCATCTTCAAACATCTCTGAAATGCCGATAATGTAATCTAGCTTTACGCCATCTACTTCATTACTTTTTATAAAAAGATCTTTTATGTGTTTTATAAGAGGCTTTAACTTATCTCTTCTTCTTAAAAAAAGAAGAACGTATGTCATTTTGATGACTAGTTTTATATTTTTTATTGAGTACTCGATCGGAATTTGATCATACCAATATTGCATCGTGGCTAACTTTTCACTAGGAACGAGATCTTGTCCCCATAAATCTAAAATTTCAACAGCAAAGTTAAAGTCTTTTAACTGTATAACGTGATGCATTGCCTCTTCATAATTTTGATGCTCGAAAAACCATTTAGCAGCCACTAAATTTATTTCAGAGATTTTTTCAGGATCATCCTTTTTAAGGACATCATTAAGAAAATTTGAAAATACGCTGTGATACTTAAACCAATTACCCTGTAAGTCTGTGGTTGTGATGAAAAGACCAGATTTTTCTAGATATTCAAGAATAGTTCTTGAATTATTTTTATTAGTGACTTGATTACATAGATCAACTGATAATCTTTTTAAAACTGATGTTTTAAGTAAAAAATCTTGGATTTCTTCAGATTGGAGACTTAATACATTATCAGCAAGATACTGAGTTAACTCTCTAGGCCTCTTGTCTTCAATTGAAGCCATCGTAGTTCTAAAGCCAGGCTTTGCCAGCGCTAATTTAAAAAGCTGCAGTGCTGCTGGCCAACCCTCTGTATATGATCCTATTAATTTGACTTCAGAGTCACTTGTATTGACATCATATAGTCTGATAAAAAAATCTTTAACCTCATTATCAGAAAAACGTAAATAGTCAGAATTAAATACCTTGGCAATCTGATGTGCTAATAATGTAGGTAACCCTATATCTGGTTCTGATCTTGTTCCAATAAATACAACAATATTCTGAGGAAGATGTTGCAAGAAAAAAGTAAAAAATAACTTTATGCTTTCATCATAGATCAGCTGATATTCGTCGAAAAAAAGTGCTATAGGGTTTTTATTTTTAAGAATTAGCTCTAAAATTTTCTCATGCAGTTTGGAGCTTGTTAATTCAACATGCACATCAGATTCTTTAAATATATTGTTCTTAAGAAAAAGATGGAAAATATTAGTCTCAAACTGTTTAGGATCGTTATCAGCTCTATCACATGTAAACCAAGCTGTTTCCCAGCCTCTGGAATTAAGAGCTTGCATCACTTGCTGCATACAAGTAGATTTGCCATAACCGGCAGGTGCTTGAAAAATTATTGTTCTAGTGTTTTCTTCTAGCTCAAAAATATCATTTAATATTTTGTGTCGTAATAGCGCCCTGGGATTCATGGGCGGCGGAAAATACTTATAAGATTGCACCTCTTGTAAAGTTTTGTCTTTTGAGGCTATTTTTTTTCTAATATTTAGAGTCATAGTTACGCATTTGAATGGTCAATTTAAAAAATTAAATTGCAGCAGCTTGAGCTAAGATAACATCTCTAAAAGTGAAACGTTGATTCACAACAAGATATTTATAAAAAAAATTCCAAATGGAGCATACCTAGTAATTACCCTTACCCACAACTACTCTTTTGGGATAGTTGATTTCATTGTTCTCGCAATTAATATCGATAAATAACATAAGGAGCAGAAATGTCAGCTAAAGAAATCAAGCCCGTCATGATTGGTAAACATTTTGATGTGGTAGTTGTGGGCGCAGGCTTTGGAGGCGTTTATGCCATTCATGCCCTTAGGGAAAAAGGAATTTCTGTATGTGGATTTGAAGCTGGCGATGATGTCGGGGGAACTTGGTACTGGAACAGGTACCCTGGAGCTCGTTGCGACATTGAAAGTAGAGAGTATTCCTATTCTTTTTCAGAAGAAATTCAAAAAAATTGGAAGTGGAGCCATAGGTATGCTGATCAGCCTGAAATATTAGCTTATATCAATTATGTTGCTGAGACTCTCGACTTAAAAAGGGATATCAAATTTCAGACTAGGATCATTGATGCTATCTTCGATGAAAAAAATAAGATTTGGGCTATTTCATCTGATAAAGGTGACAAAATTACAGCCCAACATGTGATTATGGCAACAGGTTGTTTATCTATACCTAAAGCAACCGAATTTAGTGGTACCGATAAATTTAAAGGAAAGCTATTTCACACCGCGTACTGGCCAAAAGATAAAGTTGATTTCAAGGGTAAAAAAGTTGGAATTATTGGAACCGGCTCTTCTGGTGTTCAAGCGATTCCGCTTATTGCAAAGGAGGCAAAGGAGCTTTACGTATTCCAGCGCACTCCAAATTTTGTCGTACCTGCGCACAACCGTATCTTAAGCGATAAAGACCGCGAAGAATATCAACAAGGCTACGAAGAGTTAAGAAAATTGGAGTGGAATTCGTTTGCGGGTATCGCAGGCATGGCCCCAGAAACCAGATTAGCTATGGATGTTTCCAAAGAAGAGAGAGAGAAGGAATTTGAAGCGCGCTGGGCTTTTGGTGGTTTGGTTTTTTATGGATCATTCCCCGATCTTTTGATTGACCCAACAGCCAATGAAGAGGCTGCAATATTTGCGAGAGCAAAAATTAAGCAAAGGGTTGACGATCCAGAGATAGCTGAACTATTAACGCCCAAAGGATACCCTTTTGGAACTAAAAGGATATGTTCAGATACGAATTATTTTGAAGCTTTCAACAGAGATAATGTTCATTTAATTGATGTAAAAAAATCACCTATTAAAGGAATCATTGAATCGGGTGTTGAAACCGAAACAGACAAATATGATCTTGATTACTTGATTTTAGCTACTGGCTTTGATGCTCTAACTGGAGCCGTCTGCGGAATCAACGTCAGAGGCGTTAATAATGCATCGTTAAAAGATAAATGGTCAAATGGTCCGGTTACACATCTTGGCATCATGACAGCTGGATTTCCGAATATGTATATGACTACAGGTCCAGGAAGTCCATCTGTACTTTTCAACATGGTTTTACAGAATGAATACCATATTGATTGGATCATAAAAGCCATCAAGTTTATCGAGAAAAATAATTTCAAAAGTATTTCGACAACAGTTGAACAAGAGAAAAAATGGACACAGCTCGTCGATGATATCGGCGGTCAAACTTTATTTACCAAATCAAATTCCTGGTATATGGGATCAAATGTACCAGGCAAAGCAAGGAAAATTCTCCTATATCTAGGAGGGTGGCCTGCATATGACAAGATATGTAATGAGGTCATAGAAAGCAATTACAAAGATTATGAATTCTCTTAGAGCTTGAGTAGGGTGCGGCTGTATTAAATGATTAAAATCCTCTTGCCAAAAGATCAACTTTTAGGATTTGAGGCCCCATTTAATTTTTTAATCAGCCGGCTAACCCCCAAACTGCTGGAGTGACTCTATTCTTAAATACTTATCATAAATTTGAGGATTATTAACCAGCATTCTATGCCCATCTACTTCTTTTACTTGCTCGATCCTAGTCATTCTATTTGTTTGAATATTAAATGCATGTAGCGCTGTCCAGGACCAATAGGGATGGTCGCCATCCATGACCCTCACACCCTTTTTTTCATATTGCGAAAAGGAGCCATCAAAAAACCTAAATGGCTCTCCACGTCTGTCATATGAAATCATGGATAAAGGAAGTAAAGTTCTAGCATCAAACCAAACTTGTTTTTTACTAATTGGTGCTCGTGGATAAGAATTCGGCTTTGCCTCCACAACGATAACTTCAGGAATTAATTCTACTGTTGTATCCCAAAAAAGATTGTTCTTAGGGCCCCCATGAGTCTTATGTGCCCAATTGGGACTTTCATGATTCCAATTATTAGAAACTGCTCCAAGCTGAGGACCTCTAGAGATAATTTTATAATCACCCCAAGTTAAAAATGGATCACCAGCAGCCCAAGCATCTGATAAATAAAGCTCAGAACCGGGATTTAATGTCTCGAACCTTTGATTTGTTGGAAATCTTCTGATCCGCTTAAAAGCTGGCATATAGCCATACAATTCTGGGAAAAGTCTTTGATCATAAGGCCATATATTCAGGAAACTAACCCCCTTCATATCACTTGGAGAAGTAAAGAAAATAGATTGAAGTCTGAGTTTGTCCTCTTTACCAATTAAATAGGGATTTTTCGGATCAGAAACGCGACCTACAGTTGCTAATTCAGCCCAGCCTGTTGAATATTCATATTTAAGTTCGCCATTGATGTCTACCGTAAATTCTTTGGCCGCATAAAAGCAGGAATCATGCCTACCCCAACTGAGTGTATGGGCAGCAAAAACTTCTACCCCACTTTTTGGTTCTGGAAAAGGGTTGCCACCAATCCAGGGCTTCCCCTCATTCGTAACAACATTACCATGAGTATCAAACCTAGCCTTACCGTTATTCCTGAGCGTGGCTTCTAAATAAGGTGCTGGATTTAATTTATATAAGTCTGATGTTGTAGGTGCGAGTGTTAATACTCGCCCCATTTCTTTAATTTGTTTATATCTAATAGGATCTAATAAGTTTTTTACTAATTCAACATTATCAGCATTGATTTGATCCCCAGATTTCAACTTTCCTTTTGAGAATACTTCTATAGAAGTAATTTCATCAGGATATGCACCTTTTGTATCGCCTGTTTTAGCAAACAGATTCCAGGCTGATGCGAGAACACCTGCTCCTAAAATTGATTTAGATGTTTTTTCAAGAAATATACGGCGACTGTAATCTTCCGTATATTTCTTGATATGAAACATCAGGTTTTTATCAGAAAAACGCTGTTAATCTAACAAAGGCCTCATTACCGTATTTCATAGTCTGAGTGAAATTTGTTCCATCAGACTTTGTACTTTCAATAATGTTTAAATAAGCATCGGCCTGGAGAGTTTTATCAATTTTCCATTTAACACCTGGTTGGAATAAATAGCCGCCCTTTAAATCTGTCAACATAGTTAAATCAAAGCGATACGCAAGTGTTGGGGTTGGTTGCTGCATGACAACTGCAATGTAATCCGCACCACTTTGTCCAGTAGGACGAGATCCTGGAACATTATTATTGCCGGCTAAAGCGCGACCGAATATATCACTGGCAGATCTGTGCATCCATTGAAACACCATGTAGGTAGCTGGAATATCTGATGAAAATTTATGATACTTCTCTAAAATCAAGGCAGTATTTAAATCATTCTTTGTTAAGAAGTTAGCATCGAGTGTAGGGTTGGTAAATACCTTATTGGGTGTATATGAAGCCTCAAAACGTGCTATTAATTGATCCGTAAAAGAGTCCAGTTCACCCGAGAAGACTTTATTAACACCAAAACCTAACACTGACTCACGCTTATATTCACGTGCGATCCATCCATGGAGTGGTCCTGAGGAGAAAAAAGTATCTAAAGTACAAGCTGCTTGAGTATTGTTATATGAGGTTGCGCCTGACATTGGATTGCTTGCTCCGCATAGTGCTGAGACACCTCCACCACCTGCAGCATTTGTACCGGTGGCAAATTGATTAATTGCTGTTTCTAATGCACCTATACCGTCTAAACGAGACAATGCAGCATATTGAAACCACTCGGCTGAATGGTACACGCCATTACCACCAGCTACCGCTCCACTAAATGGTGCTCCAGGAATAGCCGTGGGACCTTGTGCAAGAGTCCATCTATAGACGCCATCAGGATTAACTCTATTAACAGCAAATAATTGATAACCAGCATCTACTGATTCTAACTTACCCTGGAAACGTAATCCTACATTAAGATCATTTTTAACATCATTGTATCCAGATTGATCAACAATAAACTGACTCGCTATTACGTTGTATGACGATCCAGCATTAGGTAATACGGTTGGCGCAAATTTTTGAACAAAGCCTTCAATTTGACTTGCTTCACTGAGTCTATAATTTGCTCGTATCCCTGGCGAAGAAACTCTGGTGTCAGAGAATTCTTCACTGGCAACATCCAATACGGTATGGCGTCTTAAATCTAAACCATTGGCCAAATCAGAAATTCTGAAAAATACGGCCTCTCCCCATGCAATTTGCTGATTACCAAACCTTAACCATGTAGGCCCACTGTTGTAGTCAAGGTATAAAGCAGGAAAATCAACCAAACTTCGACTTCTGGCCTGCCCTAAACTTCCTCCATTGGAACCTGCTCCCATACTTTGCTGCATGGAAGCGCCGTTTTCACTCAAATTATCTTGATAAGCTCTTAATTTTATAGAAGCAGACCAATTCTCATTCAGTTTGCCATCAAAATTGAGTTTAAATTGAGTGGCATTTAAGTTGGTATCTCGCTTATCGTTATTAAATGATGCTGGTCGAGTAATTGTAGGGACCACTGCATTTAAAGGTGTGCCAATAAGACCAGCGACTCCCAGAAGTAATCCAGCATCTGCGGTTGATTGATTATTATGAACCACACCATTAAAAGAATTGCCACCCGGATTCATGGAGTTTTGATCATTTGTGGTTTTAATTGCAAAGTCTTGACGAATAGAACCTGTGACAGTCCAATTACCAAAACCAGCATCTTGAGCTAATAATTGATTTGAGCTCATTAAAGAAATTACTGCTAATGCGATTAATTTTTTATTAATGTTCATAAGACCCCCTACTTTCTATTCGTGGAAGAAGTTAAAAATTTACTTTGAAAATTTGACCAGCTGCACCACCAACTAAAAAACTTTTACTACTTAATTTTGTATCTGCAAGACTTAGAGAAGAAAAAATATTTTGTGAGATTTTATTGTTCTGTATTTGGGAGAAACTCTTCCCGCCATCAGTTGACTTTAATAAAATCCTCATTCCAGCTATATATGCTATTTGCCCATCAGAGTTAACTGAAATATCAGTCAGTAGATTTGTGATCTTGGAATTAATTACCACCCAATTACCTTTTTGAGTATCAGATTTCAGAATCAATCCTTCTTGTCCTACAGCAATTATTTGTCCCGATGGGGTAATCGCCATACCAAATAAAGATCGAGTTCCTTTATGTAACCCTTTCCATTTTTTCCCTTGATCGGTTGATTGCATGATTAATTCAAATTCGCCAGCTATAGTTACAACGCCGCTATCAGAGACAATTACTTTATATAAATGAGGTTCAGCTGGATCATCAATAATCTTTGTCCAATCAACAGTGATCTTTTCCCATGATTTACCCCAATCGAATGACTGCATTAATAAACCAAAACCACCAACAGCGACTGCATACCCCTTTGAATTAAGATCTACTGATAAGATTCTTTCATTCGTCATTGGTTTAGCTTGAACCCAAGACTTGCAGTCCTCTGAACTAATGATCCATCCTGATTGGCCAGCTGCTATACACTTTCCTGACTTAGTCACTCCAGAAAACAATCCATTGCTTTTTGTAGGGAATGCCGATTTACTCCAGGTTGAGCCGCCATCATTAGTGCGCAATATAAGCCCATATCCACCAACTGCAATTCCACTACTTCCATCCATATGAATGCTGTAGACAAAGTCATGCGGCCCACTTTGCGCTACAGAATTAAAGGTCAGATTAAGTTTTTCTTGTGCATAGCCATATCCACCAACGCCCAAAAAAACAATTCCAATGAGGGCGTTGACGGATACTTTGAACAATTTCAAAAACATTCTTAAGAACCCAATCGACTGATTGCAGATTCGGTCATGTATTTTTCATACAAACCTTCCGCATTCATGACTGACTTAACTCCTGCAGTATCTTGTGTTTGAACAAATCGAGACATACGATTAGATTGCATGTCGTGACTCATGACGGTATTCCAAGACCAGGTAGTGTTATTGCCAGTCATACGACGGTTATTTCCCTTCTCATAAAGGCCGTAAGAGGGCTCAAAATTCTTAAATATCTCGCCGCGCCTATCGTAAGTCGTCATATTCATGTACATCATGTTTCTAACATCAAACCAAACTCTCTTTTTCGAATATGGGGCTCTTGGGTAACTGGTAGGCTCAGCATCAACAACGATACATTCAGGAACCAATTCCATATCAATATCCCAGAAAGTTTGGTTTTGTGGACCACCATGAACACCTGGTACCCAATTTGGATGACTCATGTGGTTTTGAGAAACTGCACCCAACAATGGACCGCGACCAACTATCTTGTAGTTTCCCCAAGTTAAAAATGGATCACCAGCAGCCCAAGCATCTGATAAATACATTGTTAGCCCTGGAACAAGTGGCTCAAAACGTTGATTAGTTGGGAACTTTCTTACTCTCTTAAATGCTGGTACGTAGCCTACTAATTCAGGAAATTTTTTCTGGTCGTAATACCATTTACTAAGATAAACCGTGCCCTTAATGTCTGAAGGGGCATTAAAAATAATGGAGTTATAACGCACGGTGTCTTTATGTACATCACCCGTGTAAGGGCCAAAATTTCCTCCAGGTCCAGTTCTACCCGATGTATTTTCTTCAACCCATGTAAAGTCATACTGATAACTGACCTTACCATCTGGGCCAATATCCCAATCTTTAACTGCATATACGGCATTGTCGTATCGACCCCAGCTTAGGGTGATGTTTGAGGACGCTTCTTCTCCAGTTTTAGCATCTGGAAATGGATTTCCACCCATCCAGCGCTCTCCGTTAGGGCCATAAATATTTCCGTCTGAACCAAATTTTGCTTTACCAGCATTTCGAAGAGTGGCCTGTAAATAATCATGTGGAAATAAACGATTGACATCTTTAGTGGTAGCAACGATTCTGATCCTACGACCCATTTCTTTTACTTGTTTATATGTCCCAGGCGGCAAAAGATTTTTTACAATATCGACGTTTGCTGCAGTTATATAATCGCCAGTCTTTATTTGTCCCTTTGTATATCCCTCTATTGATAATAATTCATCAGGATATGCCTTGGTAATTGATTGTCCGCTCGCTATTAAAGGCCAGAGCGGAGCCAAAACACCAGCACCTGCAAATTTACCAACGTTGGACATAAAAACTCTACGGCTATAGTCATAATCGTATTTCATTATATGCATTTTATTCTCCTAGTTATCGTTACAAAATTACAAGAACATCAAGGCTCTTCGCTTAAAAATTAGCGAAGTGATTCAGACAAAAATTTATTTTCAATGGTGACAAATTTTGGTTTAAAAACATTAATTAACAGTGGTACCAATACAAGTGAGAGCACGGTATTTAAGCCCATCACAACTACTAACAACATTCCCATTTCTGATAAAAACTTAAACTCTGATAAGAAATACCAAGGGGCAATACCAATTGTCATGAGTAACGCAGTAAATAAAATCGCTTTACCGCATGTAGTTAGTGAATCAGAAATAGCTTTTTCGAATGAATGGCATTGTTGATACTCTTCGCAAATACGACTCACCAAATAAATTCCATAGTCAATTCCAACACCAATTCCAATAGCTAATATAGGTAGACTATTAATATCCAGACCTATCCCTAGAATCACCATAAATGCTGTCAGCATTAGATTAGCCAAATTGACAGGTATCAGTAATATCAAGGCAGCTTTGTACGAACTGTAGGCATACGCACAGCCTAAGAATATCGCTAAGTTTAAGCCGGCCAAGATGGCCCATTGGTAGGTATCAACTGTTTCATTAATCGATTGCTGCAAGGCCAATGATCCTGAAGCCATACGAATTTTAAATTTATCATGGTCAACGCCAATCTGGCTGATGCAACTATGAGCATCTGCAATTGCACGATCAACTGTCTCTTGCTTATTATTTTTATACCAAAGAGAAACTGTTGCATTCTTTTGCTCAAAATCTGCAATGTGCAGATATGCCGTAGGACTAGTTCCTAACATGAGAGCGCCTGAGGCTGCTGCTACTGCCATGTCGTTTTTATCGAGCGGAGACCACTTAGGATTACCTCCATTAAATACACGATTTGCCTCAGGGGAATAATCTGCAAAAGATAATGTTGCGGCCGGTGGTTGATCTTTTGCCTCAAGACACATTTGCAAAGCAGTCATCGACTCAAGGGTATCCGATTGTCGAACAATACGGCCCTCTTTTCCTTCAAAAACAACTTCTAAAGTCATGCTGCCAGGAAAATTCTTATTAATTTCCTTGACCGCAATATTGAATTCGGAGTTGTCTTTAAGCATGTTACTGCCTTCAACTGGATTTCCAACTTTTAACTGCAACATTAAAAATAAAGAAATAACCGTAGCGATAATAAAAAATGCTGACGTAAATTTACATTTAATGCCGCTAACTAAACTGGCAGCTCCAAGAAGAATCTGCTGTAACATTTTTTGCACAAAACCAAGCTTTTGGTTGTTAACAGAAGATTGCGATACCAAATCATTCAAATTTCTAGGTACTGGAAGTAGACTTAATATAACTGGCGTTAAAACCACGCTAGTTGGAATTAAGATCATCGCCCAGAATCCGGTAAAGACAGCAAATCTTTCCATTGCCGGAATAGGTGCCAACCCCACTAAAGCTAAACCACAAACATCTGTAAAAATTCCTAATGTTCCTGGTGCAAACATGACCGCCAAAGATGCTTCGGCAGCTTTTCGTTTATCTTTTAATATAAGCAGTAATTCATAATATCTTTCGGTTGCCTGAACGCAGTGGCTAAACGATCTGGCAATTAATAACATAGGCACAACCATCAACAAAGGTTCAATTGGTTGATGAATCCAACCAACAAATCCAAAACCCCATATAGCTGAAACTATGCTCACAATGAGTGGAGTTACAACTCCAGCGATATTTCTCATTGAAAGTAAGAGAAAAATAAACATTAAACTAAAAGTAACTATGAAAATCATTGGTGTATCTTTTCCGAAAAAATACACCCACCCTGTTAGAACAGGCCATCCAGATGCATGAATCTCATGTTGATCATCTGCAAATTTAACTTTTAATGCTTGGACAGCGTCATACACAACTTTGTAATCAACTAAGCTTTCAATAAATGTAGCGTTGATAATGGCAGAGTTATGATCATTTGAGACTAAAAAAGAACTAACAGTTGGTGATTCATTAATCCTTCTTTTAATCTCATTAATTTCATTTATATTTTTTGGCGGATGATCATCCATGATTGGATTAGTAAAAATTCCATCCGCTGTAACGACCGTAAATCTTGCTTTTTCAGTTGCAATTGAAACTATCTGATCGTGATCAACGCCAGGAGTCAAATCTATGTCTCGTGAGATATTCCATATTTTTTCAAGTGTTTTCTGATTAAATATAGTCTCTCCATCAATTCTTTTAACCATAATTGTTACAGTTAAAGGATTGCCGAAATTTGAGTGCTCTTTGTATGTTTTTACATATGGGTGATTTTTGGGAAGCAAGTCAGAAAAAATAGTTTTAATCTCAACTTGAGCGCATCCAAATGCAAAAAAAATTGTAAGCAAAAGTCCTATAACCAAGGTTAACCATGGCTTTTTAAAAGCTAATGCTGCAACTTTTTGACTCGAATTCATTAATTTCCAACTTTCATTTGCAACTTTAGTGATTTAGGGTAAATAAATTGCTATCCAAAAGGGTAGTATTAAATAAGGGTATTTACTACGAAATTTCTTTTAATTTTGATTTCAAATCATCTGCAATCATTTTGAATACCTTATCAGCATGAGATACAACCCCTTTCATCCAAATGAAACCGTGAATCATCGTAGGATTTTTAATTAGATTCACATCTACTCCTGCACCCTTCAATGCTTGGGCATAACTTTCTACCTCATCTCTTAAAGGGTCATAACCAGCGCTGATAATGGTTGCTGAAGGCAATCCCACTAAGTTACCCTTTATTGGTGAAATATGCGGATTGTTTTCATCGAATGAATCACCAAGATAATTTTTAAAGAACCAATGCATGTCATTAGTCTCTAATAAATACCCAGTCCCAAACTCTTTTCTTGAGGAGTAGACTCCTTTTGCATCTGTGACTGGGTAAACGAGTACCTGGTGAAAGATGTGAGGTCCCTTATGATCTCTTGCTATTTGAGTTAGCACTGTTGCTAGGTTTCCGCCCGCACTATCTCCAATAACAGCTATCCTCTTAGAATCTAAATCGAATTTAGAGCCCTCTGCGGCGATCCAATTAAGAGATGATTGTGCATCGTTGAGCGCAGCTGGATAAGGATTTTCAGGAGCTTTTCTATAGTCAACAGATACAACTGCCATTCCTGTTAAATTACATAAGCATCTTGCAATTTTGTCGACTAGTTGGATGTTCCCAAATATAAAACCACCACCATGAAAATATAGCAGTACAGGATGCGGTCCTTTTGATTTGGGATAATAAACACGTAGAGGCAATTTAATATTGTCAGAATCTATTAATGTATCAATCACCTTACCTACAGGCTCTTCAATTCCTTGCAGTTCAACAAATCCCATTGAGGTTAACCTGGCTTCCTCAATCGACATCTCGTTGAAGCTCTTAACTCCCTGCTCCTTGAAGCTGTTTAATAAATCGCTACATTGTTTATCTAGAGACATTTTGATTGCCCTCAAAAAAAATTATTTTTAAAACAACTCTTTACGGAGTTATGAACAAATATTATTTGTTGCGCTCCATTAATAAACTATCCGTAGGAGTAGTATTCTTTGAGGGTTTACACTTAGTTACTTCTTTTTCAGAAGAAAAAAATATTCATAAATTTTTTTTAGACATCAAAACGATCCTACTTAAGTTTTTAGATATAGCGAAGCAAGTATTTGTTTATATAGTTAATTAGTTTTGCAACGCCAAAGTACAGATGTTTCTGGAATTTGAGATCGGCTAGCGTTCGCAAGCAAAAAAAATTCCACCAAAGATGTGTTGTTTTAAATAAAAAGGGAAGCTGGTTAAGCTTCCCTAGTGATTTGGAGCGGAATAAGAGACTCAAACTCTTAACTATTTTTTTAGGTAATCACGCTTAAGAATGCCTCATTTAGCTTGCGATCATGATAAAAAATACCTCGACCCACTTCATCCCAAGTCCATGTGATGGGATTCATATCTGGATACCATTGATATCCACCACAGAAAGTTTCTAAGCGATTGCCTGATGGGTCAAAGAAATAGATAGTTGTTCCACGAGTAACGCCGTGCCTGGTCGGACCAATATCGATGGGAACTCGGTTCATAGTCATGATGTCAGCAGCTCTTAATACCTGCTCCCAACTCTCCAAAAGAAAAGAAACGTGATGAAGTTTATCGTCTTCACTATGTCGTACCATAGCTATATCATGTGCCTTGTTAGAGCAGGTCAACCAAGTAGCTAAATCCGTTTTGCCATCTTCCATTTTGACCCGTTCTACCAACACAAAGCCAAACACTTCTTCAAATAATTTTCTAGCGCCATCAATATCGCCACCATAAATCAATGCATGATCCATGCGAAGTGGGGCAATCCCCTTTAAATCTGGTACCCATGCCTCTGGATTAAAGTCACTTAAGCCATTGCCCACAGATGTTTTTTCAGAATAAATTTCAATCGTGTGGCCGGTAGGAATCTTAAATCTGATGCGCTCGCCTGTTTCAAGCATTTCGCCAGCAGGAATTTTTTCGGTCACAACACCATAGTTTTTTAAATCTGATTCATATTGGTCTAATACTTTTTTGTTTTGAACTTTAAATGAAAAGCAATCCAAACCAGCCTTATCAGATTTTCTAATGATGAAGCTATTGTGATCGCGCTCATCCCAGCATTTAAAGTAAACACGGCCAGCTTTATCTCTACCCGTTTCTTTTAAGCCCAGTACATTGGTGTAAAAATGCACTGATTCATCTAAATCAAGTACACGCAACTGCGCATGTCCCGGTCTTAAAACGCCTGTAATTGCCATATTTCTCTCCAAAAAAATAACTCAACCCAATTGATTAAGTACTCAGTTAGTTTAAAAAGGGCTTATTGACTTATCTATAGGTGATCGGTAGTTTCCCTAGTGCTGTTATTTGAGCTAAATCAAATCTTTATTATTTAGACACCTACAATTGAGATTAATTAATAAAAATAACGATTCATGCCGACTTCCAAAAATACAATCACTTATTTAACAGATCAAATTGCAAGTTTGCATGCCGTGTCTACTAAGAGGATGTTTGGAGAGTATTGTTTGTATTTTGATGGTGTACCAATCGCATTTATATGTAGCGATCAATTGTTCATCAAACCTACCAAGACCAATAAGCAATTATTAATTAAAGAATTGATTGGTTTCCCTTACCCTGGAGCCAAGCCTTATTTTTTGATCCCAGCTGATCAATGGGAGGATGCCGAGTGGCTCAAAGAACTTATCACCACAACTGCTAAGGAACTTCGCTACAGCAAAAAGCAAGGTTTGAATGTTGTGAATCTCACTTCCAAGTGACTGAATTTTACCAAGTCGCTCTCGGTCTACCAGAGTCTTTCAGCGTAGATAAGCCCCACTCTATTCGGTAACAATGATTAGATACAGGTTAACTGGAGGCGGAACCCAGAATCGAACTGGGGTACACGGCTTTGCAGGCCGCTGCATAACCACTCTGCCATCCCGCCAGGGATGTGTTGTATTAAATTAAAAAGGGAAGCTGGTTAAGCTTCCCTCGTAATTTGGAGCGGGATAAGAGGCTCGAACTCTCGACCTATACCTTGGCAAGGTATCGCTCTACCAACTGAGCTAATCCCGCATAACAACAAGACCGTTAATTTAACACATATTCAGCTTATGTCAAATAATCGGAGTAAATCAACAACTTAGGTGCTTTATTAGTTTCAGCTTACTACAAAGTACTTGGGTTTGCTTAAGCACTGATTTAGATAAGTTTTTTAAAGCTCAGTCTTAGCTTTAATCATTGGCCAAGCTTTTTGTAAATAATAGAACATGGACCATAAAGTTAAAGCTGCAGCGACCCAGATGAGTGGTCGACCGATTAAAGATGTGTGGAATAAACCAAATAAAGTGTCATTAAAAAGCAAGAACGGAATAGCTATTAATTGAGCAGCTGTTTTTAACTTACCCACAAAATGAACAGCAACACTTCTTGAAGCTCCAATTTGAGCCATCCACTCTCTGAGAGCAGAAATCGTGATTTCACGACCAATGATGATGAAAGCTATCCATACGCCCACGCGGTCAAAGTTCAGAAGGACTAGTAATGCAGCTGCCACCATGAGTTTGTCAGCCACAGGGTCTAAGAACGCCCCAAATGCCGATACCTGACCCCATTTGCGTGCCAAGTAACCATCCAACCAATCAGTCAGCGCAGCACCGACAAAGAAGATAGTCGCCCAAAGGTTTTTATCTTGAATACTTAGCCATGACTCTGGAAGATAAAAAATACCAACGACCAATGGAATCGTGGCAACTCTTAACCAAGTGAGAAATATGGGCAAATTAAACGGCATCTGGCAAGGATAAAGGAATTTCTAAGTAATAGAAGAGCTTGGACGTATTGAAGGGGGTTATTTTTCATCAAAAACACTCAGAAATAAACCCTTTCCTTAAAGTGAGAATTAATTTACTATAGCACTTAGTGATACAGTATTGAAATGAGACGAGTACTTAAAACACGCCCTTTTTGTAGGTGGACGAGAAAAACAGAACTAACTGATCAATCTTTATGTGACGCCGTTGTAGAAATGACACAAGGTTTACTTGATGGAAATCTTGGCGGTAGTGTATTTAAAAAAAGAGTTGGCTTAGCAAACAAAGGTAAAAGAAGTTCTGCACGAACAATCATTGCAACCAACCAAGGCAGTAAGTGGTTTTTTGTTTTTGGGTTTGAGAAAAACGATAAATCAAATATTTCAAAACATGAGCTTGAGGTATTGCAAGATTTAGCTAAAGATTTGCTTGGGATAAACCAAACTCAAATTGATGAAGCAGTTGCAAAAGGAACACTGGAGGAAATTTGTCATGGTCCGTAAAGTAAAAGCAAAAACTGAACTTCTTGCCGCAATACATGAAACAGCCAAAGACCTTCACGATCTTGGTTTTATCGATATGCGCAAAATGCGTAAATACGATCTACTTTGTCTAGAACCAATTCCCAACTATGACAGCAAAAAGATTCGTAAATTACGTATACAACTTCAGCTTAGTCAATCAGTGCTCGCAGCAATTCTTAATATCAGCCTATCGACAGTTCAAAAATGGGAAATAGATGAAAAGCACCCTAGAGGACCTTCACTAAAACTCCTTCACCTTCTTGATAAAAAAGGAATTGAAGCAATTTTATAAACCTAATTAATGTAACTGTTTATAAATTTGCTCAGCCAAGGCTTTAGAGATACCCTCGACTTGTTGAAGCTCTTCAATCGTGGCGCTCGTAACACCTTTGAGCCCCCCGAATCTGGCTAAGAGTTTTTGTCTTCGCTTAGCGCCAATACCCTCGATCTCTTCTAAACGAGAAACGTTTCTTGTTTTTTGGCGCTTAGCTCTCATCCCTGTAATAGCAAAGCGATGGGCCTCATCACGGATCTGAGCTGTGAGTAAAAGTGCTGGGCTCTCAAGACCTAAGATCATGGGCTCTCTTTGATCTGCAAAGAGCAAAGTTTCTAAACCAACTTTACGACCCTCACCCTTAGCGATACCCACAATCATGTGGATATCTAAACCCAGTTCATCAAATACATCCTTGGCCATTTGTACTTGTCCCTTACCGCCATCAACCAAAACAATGTGGGGTTGTTTTTCTGGAGGGATCTCTTGAAAGTTAGCATAACGACGTAGAAGGACTTGGCGCATCGCTGCGTAGTCATCCCCAGGAACAATGTCATTGATGTTAAATCTGCGGCACTCAGAGTTTTGCATGTCATGTTTGTGATAGACCACGCAGCTAGCTTGAGTTGCTTCGCCAGAAGTATGACTAATGTCAAAACACTCAACTCTGAGATCTTCAGCATTTTCAATATCAAGATTGAGTACTTCAATTAAAGATCTGGTTCGTGCTTCTTGGCCGCCTGCTTCGGCCAAGCGTTTGGTCAAGGTCAGCTCTGCATTGTTTTGCGCCATCATGAGCCAGTGTTTTCTTTGTCCTTGCGGCTGCTTGAGGATCTGAACTTTTCTGGTTTTATGTTGAGTATTTGGATTGGACTGCAGTGCCTGAGTCGCTCTGTCATTCAGAAGGTTTTGAAGCTCTTGATTTTCAGGGGTTTCTTTAAAGTCATGGATGACTAAGACCTTGGGGATGAGCTTAAGGGCTTCGGCGTCATCACTCAAATAATGTTGCGCGATGAAAGCATTCATCACCTCATCGCTATCAGGCATGGCATCTTCTTTAAATCGACCCATCTTAGGGAAGTAAGCGCGGTCACCCAGGTGCCTACCGCCTCTAACCATGGCTAAGTTGATGCAAGCCATGCCGCCCTTCATAGCAATGGCTAGGATATCAACATCGCCCTCACCTTCAGCCACCGTATCCATCGATTGTTGTTGAAGAACCTGTGATAAATCAGCAATGCGATCACGCATCATGGCTGCTTGTTCAAACTCCATGCTCTGACTGTGAGTGAACATGGCTTTTTCAAAATCAGCCATGACACTGGCGTGATCACCTTCCAAAAACTTCATGGCCTTACTTACATCTTCACCGTAGTTTTGTTCAGAAATGTTGCCAACACAAGGGGCGCTACAGCGATGGATTTGATGCAATAGACAAGGGCGACTTCTATTTTTAAAAACCGTGTCTTCACAAGTTCTTATTTGAAATACTTTTTGCAGTATTTGAATACTGTTACGAACTGCCCATGAGTTAGGAAAGGGGCCAAAGTATTGATGTCTCTTATCAACTTTGCCGCGATAGTAAGCCAAGCGTGGAAAACTATGACCTGAGAGCATGAGATAAGGATAAGACTTGTCATCTCTAAATAAGATGTTGAAAGGCGGAGCTAATTCTTTTATTAAGTTGTTTTCTAATAAAAGTGCTTCAGTTTCAGTACGGGTGACGGTTGTTTGTAATGAAACAATCTTGGTGACCATTCTCTCAATCCGCGGGGATGAGAGATTTCGTTGAAAATAGCTACTAACTCGCTTTTTTAGATCTTTGGCTTTACCAACGTATAAGATCTGTCCTGCTTCATCAAAAAAGCGATACACACCAGGTAACCCTGGTAATTTTTTTACTTCATCAATGAGAGCTTCAGGAGTCTTATTCGACATGCGCTGGGATATTTTCTGTCAAATCGTGGATAACTATGGTGATGCTGGCGTTTGCTGGCGTCTAGCCAGAAGTTTGTCTAAGAGAGATGATATCCGCATTCGATTATTTTGCGATGATTTAAAAGTTTTAGACAAAATAGCCCATGGTGATGCCGTCAAGACCGGCGCCACCATGGGGATCGAAGTTTTACCTTGGTCATCTATGGATGATGTGGGTGATGTGGTGATAGAGGCGTTTGCTTGTAAGATCCCAGAGACTTACATAGATGCTATGCGTCAAGTTGCAGATACAGGATCAGCAAAGCCCCTGTGGATCAATTTAGAGTACCTCACAGCTGAGTCTTGGGCAGATGAGATGCACCTCATGCCATCCCCCCAGAATAATGATCTCAATAAGTATTTCTACTTCCCGGGCTTCACAGAGAAAACAGGTGGGCTTACCTTAGGGGATTGGGATGAAGTGACTGCTCAAGCTGCGCCCGCATCATTAGCCCCTTTCTGGGATGAGGGCTTAGATGGTCGCTCAGGTATGCGTCGCATATCTATTTTTAATTACAGTCACGCCCCATTAGAGAAATGGCTAAGAAGTTTGGCTAGTACGGCTAAGAGTAATGGTGAGTTAATTGATATTTATGTTTGTGCCAATCAAAGTATTTCTAATGAGTTAATTGAATCTTTAGAAGATTCACCATTACGTTTTATTCAACTGCCGTTTATTCCTCAAGAAGACTATGACTGGTTGTTGTCACGTTGTGACTTCAACTTAGTTCGTGGCGAAGATTCTTTTGTAAGAGCTCAATGGGCGGGTAAACCATTTATTTGGGATATTTATCCTCAATCAGATCGAGCTCATGAAATCAAACTAGACGCCTTTTTAGATCTTTACTTTGAGGGTGCATCTAGCTCATTGATAAAACAGGGAAAAACAACCATGAAATGGGCCGAGCCCCATGAATGGTGGGGTTTGATGGAAGAATGGACAGTCCATTCTGCAAAATGGTCTGATAAGTTGAGGGCTTTGGGGCAATTAGAGGTTAAAATTCTAGACTTTGTGAAATCTCAGGAAATATCGCGATGAAAACCGCTCAAGAAATCCGCGTAGGTAACGTCATTATGTTGAACGGCCAGCCTTTGGTTGTTCAGAAATCAGAATACAGCCGTTCAGGTCGTAACTCATCTGTTGTGAAGATGAAGTTTAAGAACTTGATCACTGAAGCGCCTAACGAAGGCATCTTCAAAGCTGACGATAAATTTGAAGTAGTGATTTTGGAACGCAAAGAATGTACTTACTCTTACTTTGCTGATCCTATGTATGCATTTATGGATACAGAGTTCAATCAGTACGAAGTTGAAAAAGACAATATGGGTGATGCGCTTAACTACCTAGAAGACGCAATGCCTGTTGAGGTTGTGTTTTACGAGGGCAAAGCTCTTTCAGTTGAATTGCCAACGATTGTTATCCGCGAAATCACTTATACAGAGCCCGCTGTTAAAGGCGACACCAGCTCGGGTCGTGTTTTAAAGAACGCTAAGATTGCTACAGGCTATGAACTTCAAGTGCCATTGTTCTGTGGTGAAGGTGACAAGATTGAAATTGATACACGCACTGGTGAATACCGCAGTCGTGCTAACTAATTAATAATTAGTTTTTAATTTCTAGTGTAGTTTTAAGAAACCACCTTCGGGTGGTTTTTTCTTAACTCAATTTTCTAATTTTTTCTATCTTTATTTTTTGTTTGTTGTATTTTTGATTTGTTTTTTTGATTGATTTTGATGCTGCCACTTTTTTAGGCAATCAACCTAGTGTCTTGTTTTTGGTCAATTAATGCTAAACCTTGGCGCAGTTATAAACATTTTCTGTGGATAACTTAGCTGTCAATTTGAGTCATTTTATATTTCTTGATGTATTACAGGCACTTAACCATTGACCATCCAAATTCTTGTCGGAAATACAACCGCTAGGGGTATGGGAAATACTTATAACTAAATATAGTAGTTTGTAGTAAATTTGAAATAACTCAGTGGTAACTTAGCTGAGTTAGAAAAAGAGATAATTATGAGAAAAATAGTAGATGTATTTAAAAGAAAAGACCGCAGTCTTGTTTGGACTTACGTGATCTCCTTAGATCGCCAACAGCTCAACTCAGGCATTGTTGAGTTTGAAAGAGAAGCGCTTCGCTTAGCAGAAGACCAGCACGGCGATAAAGAGTATCTGACAGCTAAAGTTCGTTTAGCTTAATACACTTAGTTTTCACGGAGTTTTAATGTAAATGACTTGGGCAAAAGCCCAAGTGAGATAACTTTTTGTTTCTTTTTGTTTCTTTTTGTTTCTTTTACTTTCTTGTATTTTCTTTTACTTAAATCGATAGGTAATACCTAGACCAATCTGTTTATCAGTTTCGGAGCGGTTCAAAGATTTTTTATATCCAATATCAAGATCTAGATCATCGTTGACTTGATGTATCAAACCTAGAACAGCAAACTGCGGTTTAGACTTTTCTTGCTGAGTACTATGAGATCTCACACCAGAGTCAATGAGTACTGTCCACTCGTCATTAAGGGCATACAACATGGCTACTGATGATTTGTGAATGTACTTACGAGATTCTTCATTCTTTGTAGGATCTGAATAACGATGGCGCTCTGAGCCAATATTAAATAGCCATGTGAATGCGCCCCACTCATACTGAGTCATGAGCGTTAGCGCTTCGCCTGATCGCCCATCACCCAAGCTTTTTTCTTGATCGCCTGATGCTAATCGGTACTCAGGCTTTAAACCCATTGAAAATCCATCAGCTTCAAAAAATCGCCACTTGATACCGATGCTCACATCATTAAAACCATTGGGCTCTGAGAGCGTATAGGGAAGATTAATAAAAGTATCTAGATTATCTAAAACACCTCTAGTAAGAGTTGCTGTAGCAATCCTAGTTTTAACTCCCTCATCCTTTAACCAGTCGGTATTAATTTCCACCTGATACCCACCCACGCCCTGTGTTCCTGTATCTTCTGATACCAAAGGGTGAGCTGCATAGGCTGGATTCAACATGCTCGCTAAACTGAATAGACAAACTAAGCTCACTGAGCTTAAAGAACTAACTAGTTTTGATTTATTAAAATTTAGAATGTGATGCGAAACCATACTGCGTCCTTTGAGTGATCAATTGATTAACTTTAAATCTTTTAACTGCTGCATGGCTCGTTGATAGTCTGGGCTTTGTTGTAACTCATCCCAATCAAGAGCATTAGATGTTGGCATGAGTTTTTGTAAGCGAGCTCTCGATACTTCAAATGATTTTTTATCGTAATTTAAGTCTTTGAGGAGTTGATCCGCCAAATCAGGGCGATTACAGATGAGAACCTGATCACAGCCGGCTTTTAAGGCCATTTCAGCACCTTTAACCACACTCCCCGCAACCGAGGCACCTTCCATGGATAAATCATCGCTGAAGATGACTCCCGTGAACTTTAATTGCTTTCTGAGGATATCTTGTAACCAAACCTTTGAGAATCCAGCCGGGTTTTTATCCACCTTCGGATAAATGACATGGGCTGGCATAACGGATGCCAAACTCAGACCTAAATACTCGTAGGGTTTTGCATCATCATTCATGATCTGTTTAAGGGAGCGCTCATCCACCGGAATAGCAATATGAGAATCCGCTTCAGCCCAACCATGCCCTGGGAAGTGTTTACCGCAGTTAGACATGCCCGCCAATTGCAATCCATGGTTCAAGCTTTTAGCTAAGGTGGCAGCAATCTGTGGATCACGGTTAAATGAACGATCTCCAATCACACCACTTCTTCCAAAGTCTAAATCAAGAACTGGGGTGAAACTAAAATCAACACCACAAGCTCTTAATTCGCTGGCCAATACAAAGCCAACTGCTGTAGCAGCGTTCATCGCTAACAAAGCATGCTCAGCATCAGCCTTCTTGCCATGATTGATCCAAATGTCGCCTAACTTTTTCATGGCAGGTAAATGGGTAAAGCCATCGGTTCTGCAACGCTGAACACGACCACCCTCATGATCAATGCTGATCATGACATCAGATCTCACCGCTTTAATTGCTTTTGTTAAAACTGTAAGTTGCTTGCGATCTTGATAATTGCGACCAAATAAGATGACGCCACCCGTTTTAGGGTGAGCTATACGGCGGATGTCTTCGTTGCTGAGAGTTTTACCGACAACATCAAGAACGATCGGGCCTGCTTTGTAATCTTGTTTATTAGTCATGATGGATTTTTAGTTTGTTGTTGGCTTAGTTATTTGTTTATTATTTTTTGATTTTTTGATTCAAGAACCACCGAGGTCTTTATAGTCTGTTACTCCAGTGACAACAGGTGTGCCGTAGGTCACGATTACAAACGCTATGGCCATATCGACTTCATCACTGATGCTGACCTGCGCTGAATAAAATTTATCTTGCATGAACTGCTCTAACTGACCAGAGCATTTAATAACTGGTTTACCGCTTGGATCATTCAGTGTTTGCATGACTCGCCAAGACATAGGGCTTCGCATGCCTAAACCAATTGCTTTTGAAAATGCTTCTTTGGCAGCAAACCGAGTTGCTAAGTAAGCCATACCCCTAGATTCGTTACGAGCTAGGCGAGCTTTGAAGACCAGTATTTCATCAGGGCCTAAGATGCGCTCAGCCAAGCGGCCTTTAGTTCGCTGATAGCTAGCAATCAAGCGATCCATCTTTAAGATGTCCGTACCAACGCCAGCGATCATGAATTGACTTTCATTTCTGAGCCTTCATGGCTTTTTCTCTGGCAGCAAACATCAGAGCTCTTATATCCTGAATAGCTGCTTGCAAACCTTTAAAAACAGCTTCAGCGATGATCGCATGGCCGATATTCAATTCTGCTATTTCTAGTATTTCTGCAATAGCTTGAACATTGCCTTCATGTAAACCATGACCAGCATTTACTTTTAAACCAATAGATTGACCATATTGAGCTGCTTTTTTAATACGCTGCAATTCAGTGATCTGTTCTGCTCCACTGGTGTCCGCATATTTTCCGGTATGCAGCTCAATGACTGTGGCGCCAGCTTCTTTAGCTTTAGCAATTTGCTTTTCATCCGGATCGATGAAAATCGATACGGTGATACCTGCTTTGATTAATTGCTGTGTGGCTTTCTTAATAGACTCAAAGTGCCCAATGACATCTAAGCCACCTTCAGTGGTCACTTCTTGGCGCTTCTCTGGCACCAAGCAAACGTCATGGGGCTTTACCTGACATGCAATGTCGATCATCTCTTGAGTAACGGCACACTCTAAGTTCATACGCGTTTTAATTAACGGTCGCATATTGATCAAATCAGCATCTTTGATATGACGACGATCTTCTCTTAAGTGCAATGTAATTAAATCAGCACCGTATTGCTCTGACAGTTGAGCAGCTTTTATTGGATCAGGATAAACCGTGCCCCTGGCATTTCTGAGAGTAGCCACATGGTCGATGTTGATGCCTAGATCAATAATGTTTTTGGGTTGGAGATTATTTGTCATAACTTTTATACTTTAAAAGGATTCAGTACTGAGGTCAAAGTTTCATATCAAGTCGGCTTTTTAATAATCCTCTTTTAGGAATTTCCATATCGACAGGCTCAGTTGGTGGTAACAAAAGTGACTTTAGAGTTGGTTGATTCACAACTTGAGAGCCTTGAGTTAGACAAGCGTCTGAGAGCTCATTAAATCTTAACTTTAAATCCTCGATTTCCGAGCTTTTTTTCATAGCTACTTCCTTTTAAATCTTCTTCAAATCAATCAAAATCTGCCGGGTCATCATGGTTTGATCCTGAAGGTGCAGGCCCAGAATGAAGCGCGTTAAGGATTTACTTTGGCTTAAGGTATCAATATCACTGTAGTCCTGAGCGTTCATAAGACGCAGATGCTTACCGGTCAGCACTGGCCAATGGCCAGGGTCATCCGCTTGTAGCTTTCTGATACCGCGTTCAGGCTGATAGATGTAGTGCTCATCATCTTCAAAACCATCATGACTATCAATGCAGCGATCAAGGGCAGCAGCAAAGCCAGTCTCTTTTAAAAGAGTGATTTCGAAAGGTCTAAGAATGGGCTCAAGATCCGTTGGATCTTGGCCTAGCAAGTGCACTGTTTTGGAGTACTCGTCGTACAGATCCTCATGAGAGTCCTCACGAGCTGTAAATTTAACTAACAGTTCATTCAGGTAAAAGCCACATAACAAGGCATCACCGACCAAAGGTGGTACACCACCTAACCACTCCGCTTTGGTCATGGTTCTTAGTTCGCTTTTGCCACTCCAAGAAACTGCTAAAGGTTGGAATCTTTGTAATACAGGACGTAAAACAGAATGGGGTCTTTTAGCACCTTTGGCAATTAAAGCCATACGTCCGTAAGAACGGGTGAAGACATCCAGAATGAGACTGGTTTCTTTATAGGGAATGCTATGAAGTACATAGGCTAGTTCGTCTGATACACGGATCGCCATACTGAATTCTCTTACTCGATACCCTGCTCACGCAGAATAACTCGGTCATCAGCCCAACCACCTTTGACTTTTACCCAGGTCTCAAGGAAAACTTTACCGTCAAAGAGTTTTTCCATATCAATGCGGGCTTCAGTTGAAATGCGCTTTAATTTATCACCCTTCTCACCAATCACCATGGCTTTGTGACTCTCGCGGTCAACCAGGATCGTCGCAGCAATGCGCCTCATCTTGCCATCCATCTTAAATTGATCAATGACAACAGCACTGGAGTAAGGCAGCTCATCCCCTGTGTAACGGAAGACTTTTTCTCGAAGAATTTCTGCTGCTAAGAATTTTTCACTACGATCGGTCAACATCTCTGGATCATAGATAGCTTCTTGCTCTGGCAAGTAGGGCTCCATGGTGGCTAGCAAACGTTTTACGTCTTCAGCATTTTTAGCAGTCATGGGAATGATCTCTGAGAACTCAAATTTCTCACTCATCTCACGCATAAAAGTAAATAGTTTTTGATCACGGTCTTCAGGAGCATCCGCTCTTTGAGCAAATACATCTAATTTATTAGCTAACAAAATAACTGGGATATCTTTGGGAAGCAGCTCAAGCACTTGCTCATCGGCTTTACTCCAGTAACCAGACTCCACCACAAAACAGATCAGATCCACATCAGCCATCGCCGTTCTAACTGTACGGTTCATGACTTTGTTCATGGCATTGTTGTACTTCGTCTGGAATCCTGGGGTGTCCACCAAAATAAATTGGGCTGTCTCAGTAGTTTGTAAACCCAAGATACGATGTCGAGTTGTTTGGGCCTTGCGTGAAGTGATGCTGACTTTTTGCCCTACAAGAGCATTTAGCAGAGTTGACTTGCCAACGTTTGGGCGTCCCACTATGGCAATCGTTCCGCATCTAAATGTCATGTATGTTTATTCCTATTATTCTGACTTAAGTTTCAAATTGAGCTGATCATCAGTAGGATCAGCTTTGGTAATTAAAGAAGCCTTCTTCTTAGTTGCTTTTGTCTTTTTGGGCTGGCGACCACTTTGGGAGACTATTTTCTGAGCAGCCTCTAATGAATTTTTAGCGGCCACCTGCTCGGCAGCTCTGCGAGATGCACCCTTGCCGTTCAAGATAATCTTCAAGCTTGGAATAGAACACTCCACCTCAAATTGCTGGTTGTGCGCTACACCCGTAGTTGCAATGACGTTATAAACAGGTAAAGGTAATTGGTGGCCCTGTAAGTATTCTTGCAAGAGCGTTTTGTCATCCTTACCTAAAGTCTTCGGATCAACATGCTCTAATATTTGTGAGTACCACTTCTTTAAAACTTTCTTAGAAGCATCAAAACCAGCGTCTAAAAATATAGCGCCTATGATGGCTTCAAATGTATCCGCCAAAATAGAGGGGCGTTTGAACCCACCACTTTTTAATTCGCCCTCACCTAAGCGCAAACAATCAGATAGATGCAAAGCTTGGGCTATTTCATAAAGCGCTTGCTGCTTCACCAAGTTAGCGCGAACACGTGATAAATCACCCTCGTCAAGATCGGTGTAGCGCTCATAAAGAATTTCAGCAACTGTGCAATTAAGAACAGAGTCGCCTAGAAACTCTAAACGCTCATTATTTTTTTTACTGTGACTGCGATGCGTTAAAGCCTGAACTAATAAGTCAGGCTTTACAAATGTGTAGCCTAAGCGTTCCTGCAGACTTTTAAGGTCTACGGGCAAGCGTGCGCTTGACTCAGTCTTGACTACCTTACTCACTCAAAACGCCCAATCCGTTTTAGATCACTCAGGTTCATCCAAACAAAGAAGGCTTTACCTACTAAGTTGGCTTCTGGAACAAATCCCCAATAGCGAGAATCTGCTGAGTTGTCACGGTTATCACCCATCACAAAGTAATGCCCTGGTGGGACAGTGCATGTCACACCCGAGATGGTGTATTGACAGTTATCTGAATACTGGTGAGGTGCTGGATTAAATATGGTGCCTGGACGCTCGGCATGATTCAGAATCTGATGCGAGTAGCCGCCAAACTCTTTTGGAAATGTTTCGCGATAAAACTTCACATAAGATAAAGACTCAGGATCTAAAAAGTTTGGTTTAGTCTCATAAGCCAATGGCTGACCATTCAACGACAAGCGCTTGTCCTGATAAGAAACCACATCACCAGGTAAGGCGATGACACGCTTGATATAGTCAATCGACTCGTCCGAAGGGTAACGAAATACGGCGACGTCTCCACGTTGCGGCGTGTTCATCTCAATAATTTTTTGATTGAGCACTGGCAGACGAACACCATAAGTGAATTTATTAACCAATATGAAATCGCCAATCATCAATGATGGGATCATTGATCCAGACGGGATCTTAAAAGGTTCAAATAAGAATGAACGTAAAAAGAACACGGCAAAAATAACCGGAAAGAAGCTAGCCGTGTATTCCAACCAAAGTGGCATACGATGAATGCCAGCAGCTCTTCTTGCAGGTGCAAAAACAAGCTTATCAGCCACCCATGCAATACCAGTAATCACAACTAAGATAAACAGAATCAATGCAAAGTTCATTATTTGTCCTCTACTTGAAGAATTGCTAAAAATGCCTCTTGAGGGATCTCGACGTTACCCACTTGCTTCATGCGTCGCTTACCTGCTTTTTGCTTTTCTAATAATTTCTTCTTACGGGTGATGTCACCACCGTAACATTTCGCTAAAACGTTTTTACGCAAAGCTTTAACGTTCTCACGAGCAATGATGCCGCTACCAATCGCTGCCTGAATAGCAATGTCAAACATTTGACGTGGAATGATCTCACGCATTTTTGCTACTACTTCACGGCCACGGTATTGGCTATTATTTCTGTGAACAATGATGGAGAGTGCGTCAACTTTTTCACTATTGATCAAAATGTCGACCTTCACTACATCAGAGGCACGGTATTCTTTGAATTCATAATCCATGGATGCGTAACCGCGTGAAATAGATTTCAAACGGTCAAAGAAATCCAACACGATCTCGCCCATGGGCATTTCGTAAGTGAGTCTGACTTGGCGCCCAACGTATTGCATATCCATTTGGATACCACGTTTGCCTGTACATAAAGTAATGACCGCGCCGACATACTCTTGGGGCATGAATAAGTTCACGACCACGATAGGCTCTAAGATCATTTCAATACGGCTTGGGTCAGGCATCTTCGCTGGGTTATCCACCACAATCTTGCTGCCATCTTTGAGATCAACTTCGTAGACAACGGTAGGCGCAGTTGTAATCAACTCCATGTCGAATTCGCGCTCTAGACGCTCTTGCACAATCTCCATGTGCAATAAGCCTAAGAATCCGCAACGGAATCCGAAACCTAGTGCTTGAGATACTTCTGGCTCATACATGAGCGCTGCATCATTGAGTTTTAGTTTTTCTAATGATTCGCGTAGCGCTTCATATTGATTTGATTCAACCGGATAAAGTCCAGCAAAGACCTGAGGTTGCACTTCTTTAAAGCCTGGTAGTGGTTCTGCTGATGGTGTTTTATTTTGTTGGCCTGGTGCATGCGTTACGGTGTCACCAACCTTGGCTGCTTTCAACTCTTTAATACCAGCAATAATGAAACCCACCTGTCCTGCTGACAGTTCAGCACGATCAATCGACTTAGGTGTAAAGACACCGACGTGCTCTACTAAATGCTGGGTACCAGAGGCCATCAATAAAACTTTATCTTTTGGTTTTAATGTGCCATTGATCACACGTACCAACATCACAACGCCCACGTAATTATCAAACCAAGAATCAACGATCAAAGCTTGTAACGGTGCTTTAGCATCACCCTTAGGGGCTGGGATTTTTTTTATGAGGTCTTCGATAACATCTTCAACACCCATACCAGTTTTAGCAGAACAACACACCGCATCAGTGGCATCAATACCAATAACATCTTCAATTTCTTGTTTAGCGCTATCTGGATCGGCTTGAGGCAAGTCAATCTTATTGAGTACTGGAACAACTTCCACGCCCAATTCAATCGCTGTATAGCAATTCGCTACCGTTTGGGCCTCAACACCTTGGCTGGCATCAACGACTAACAGCGCACCCTCACAGGCTGATAGCGAACGGCTCACTTCATAGGAGAAGTCAACGTGTCCTGGCGTATCAATCAAATTGAGGTTGTAAATTTTGCCATCACGAGCTTTGTAGCTCAGCGCAGCAGTTTGGGCCTTGATGGTGATGCCACGTTCTTTTTCAATGTCCATTGAATCAAGGACTTGGGCTTCCATCTCACGGTCTGAAAGACCTCCACAAAGCTGAATAATCCGGTCTGCTAGGGTCGATTTGCCGTGGTCGATATGGGCAATAATTGAGAAATTACGTATGTGATCCATGGATTCCTTAAAACGGCTTGCCGCAATGCAACACCATATTGCACTGCAATAAGACGCCTCTTTTGTCTATTGTAGTCGCTACTTACCCTGAGCTTGAATTTCCAAAAAAGGCCAATCAAGCAGAGGGTTATTTGAGTTTTATTCGTTTGAACCTGGTTTTACAGGAATCACGATCGTACTATTGGCTCTTCGAATAAATACAGCGACCGATTTGTTTTTGGGAAGATCTTTTACTGCATTTTCAAATTGTTTGACTGAGCTGATGTCAACATCCGCCACCCGCACAATCACATCACCCACTCTAGCTCCCGCTTTTGATAGGGGGCCATCTGTAAGACTCTGAATCTCAACGCCTGATTTGATCCCTAACTCACGACGCTTGGCTTCCGTTAACTCAGCAACACCCACTTTGAAATTGTTTTTGGTGTTGGGTGCTGTTGTCTCAGGATCGGCTTTTTTAGCCACTACCTTTTCAGCAGGTTCTAAATCAGCCACGGTCACTGATAGTTCTTTAGGAGCACCTTTGCGCCAAACTTCCATCTGAGCTTTAGTGCCTGCTTTTGTATCTCCAACAATTCTTGGAAGATCCGATGACTTTTCAATTAAGCGCCCGTCAAAACTCAAGATCACGTCGCCCGCCTCTACACCAGCTTTGTCTGCTGGAGCACCTGCCTCAACGTTACGCACCAATGCACCACGAGCTTTAGGTAAACCTAAGCTCTCTGCAACTTCTTTACTTACTTCAGCAATGGCTACACCAATGCGTCCACGGCTGACTTTGCCGCTGGCTCTGAGTTGATTAGAAACTCTCATAGCCTCATCCATTGGGATGGCAAATGAGATACCCATGTAGCCGCCAGATCTGGAGAAGATTTGAGAATTGATACCGATCACTTCACCACGAGTATTTAATAGAGGTCCGCCAGAGTTACCTGGATTGACCGCAACGTCAGTTTGAATAAACGGAAGGTAATCACCTGTATCACGACTCTTCGCTGACACAATGCCAGCAGTCACCGTATTTTCCAAACCAAATGGTGAGCCGATCGCTAAAACCCATTCGCCAACGCGAACTTTAGATGAGTCACCAATTTGTAAACGGGGTAAACCAGTGGCTTCAATTTTGACTAAAGCAACATCAGTACGCTTATCAGCACCGATTAATTTAGCTTTGAATTCTCTTTTATCGGGCAAAGTGACATAAATGGTTGTGGCACCTTCAATCACGTGAGCATTGGTCAAAATAAAGCCATTGCTCTCGATAATGAATCCTGAGCCAACGCCTCTGTTTTGCTCTTCTTGCTGCGGCTTATTATTGGGTCCTTGCTTGGGAGTTGGCAAAGGAATGCCGAAGAAACGGCGGAAAAATTCAGCTTGGTCTTCGTCTATACCTGGCATTCCAGGGATGTTGGGCATACCCGGGATCCCACCTTGCGACTGTTTGACGTTCACTTTTTCAGTGGTTCGGATATTAACCACTGCAGGATTAGCTTTTTCAACCAAATCCACAAAATCAGGGCCTATTCTTGGAGTTGATAGGGCTTGCGCAGGTGCTGTCGTGCTCGCTGGCGCAGCCGTTGACTTGGCAGCATTCCCTTGAGCCAAGGAAGGCCCGCTAATTAAGCCTAAGGCGGCCAATGTGGCGCCCATTAAATAAATTGCAGATAGTTGTTTTTTCATAATCGATACTTTAGAGGATTCAGTGACTCTTTGCTTGACTTGCCCTAAGCCATCATTCAATTGGGGCTTTTCTTAAAACATAAAGGCCTCCTAAGAGACCTTGATGGGATTAACTGATTTTTTACAAGTTTTGACTTAAATTTTCCGGAAAACAATCGTTCCGTTGGTACCGCCAAAGCCAAAGTTGTTTTTAACCGCTACATCAATCTTCATATCTCTGGCTGTATTGGCACAGTAGTCCAAATCACACTCTGGATCTTGATTAAAGATATTGATGGTTGGAGGTGATTTTTGGTGGTGCAGCGCTAAAACAGTAAATACTGACTCCAGACCACCAGCACCGCCTAAAAGGTGACCCGTCATCGACTTGGTAGAGTTCACTACAACACCTTTAGCGGCAGACCCTAGGGCAGCTTTCAAAGCCTCAGTTTCGTTTTTGTCACCCAAGGGTGTTGATGTGCCATGGGCATTGACATAGTGCACCTGATCAGGATTAACGCCTGCATCCTTGAGCGCATTGACCATACAGCGGCGTGGGCCATCCATATTAGGTGCGGTCATGTGATAAGCATCACCACTCATACCAAAGCCGGCTAGCTCAGCATAAATCTTGGCGCCACGAGCTTTAGCATGTTCATATTCTTCTAAGACCATCACGCCTGAGCCCTCACCTAGAACAAAACCATCACGGTCTTTATCCCAAGGACGTGATGCAGTAGCAGGGTCATCATTGCGAGTTGATAGTGCACGTGCAGCAGCAAAACCACCTACTCCTAATGGAGAGATAGTCGACTCTGCACCGCCAGCCAACATGACATCTGCGTCACCATACTGAATCAGGCGCGCAGCCAATCCAATACTGTGTAAACCGGTTGTACAAGCCGTTACAGCAGCAACGTTAGGACCTTTGAGGTTCAAGTTAATACTGAGATGCCCCGAAATCATATTGATGATGGAGCCAGGCACAAAAAACGGAGAAATGCGGCGTGCGCCACGATTGACGTATTCGGTATGGGTTTCTTCAATCAGTGGCAAGCCACCAATGCCTGAACCCACCATGACGCCAATTCTTTCAGAGTTGTCGTCTGTGACTGTTAAGCCAGAGTCGCGAAAAGCTTGAATGCCTGCAGCAAGACCATAATGAATAAAAGTATCCATATGGCGAGCTTCTTTACCGGAGATGTAATCTTCGATATTGAAACCTTTGACTTCGCCACCAAAGTGCACGGACAAACCAGAGTGGTCAAATTTTGTGAGGGTAGCAATACCACTGCGACCCGCCAATAAATTCTCCCAAGCATCACCCACTGTATTACCAACAGGTGAAACCAAGCCCAGTCCGGTGACGACAACTCGGCGCTGTCCCTTCAACTGACTCACTGCTACTTAGCCTTGTTTGGACTTGGCGAAATCGATAGCCAATTGCACTGTTGTGATTTTTTCAGCTTCTTCATCAGGAATCTCGATGCCGAACTCATCTTCCAATGCCATCACTAATTCAACTGTGTCTAGAGAATCAGCACCTAGGTCATTAACGAAAGATGATTCATTTTTGATTTCAGCTTCGTCTTTACCTAATTGCTCAGCTACGATTTTCTTAACGCGTTGTTCGATGTTATCCATGTAATCCCCCAAGGGTTGTTGTAAAAATGTTGAAAACAGATTTTATCAGCTTATTGGGCCAATTTAGTTCAAATATAGTCCGCCATTCACATGAAGCGTTGTTCCAGTGATGTAACCGGCCCCCGGAGAGGCTAAAAACGCTACCGCATGGGCAATATCTTCAGGTGTTCCAAGGCGTTGGAGCGGAATATTAGCTTTTAATGCATTTTGTTGATCTTCTGACAGGGATTTAGTCATATCGGTGTCAATAAAGCCTGGAGCCACACAATTGACCGTGATATGACGGCTTCCTATCTCACGCGCCAAAGCACGGCTCATACCAGCCACTCCTGCTTTGGCTGCCGCGTAGTTCGCTTGACCAGGATTTCCGCTACTACCTACTACAGAAGTAATATTAATGATTCGACCACCTTTGGCTTTCATCATCGGGCGTAAAACCCCACGGGCCAAACGGAAAACTGCGCTTAAGTTGGTATCAATCACTGAAGACCACTCTTCATCTTTCATACGCATGGCTAAATTATCTTGAGTGATGCCAGCGTTATTCACCAAAATATTCAATGCGCCGCGCTCTTTAACGATCAAGTCAATCAAGGCATCACAAGCTGCGACATCATTGACATTCAATACCACTCCCGCACCACCAGTTGCCTTTAATGCTGCATCAATATCTTTAGCACCAGCTTCACTGGTTGCTGTACCGATGACTACTGCACCCTGCTTAGCTAATTCCATAGCAATCGCACGCCCAATACCTCTTGATGCACCCGTTACTAAAGCAATTTGTCCTGTTAATGTTGTCACAAGCTTCTCCGACTGTCTTTTGTTATTTGGTTTGTTACTTGATTTTAAATTTATGCTTTGATCACAGCCAGTGCTTCAGCTAAGGTGGCAGGATCATAAATGGCTAAACCATTTGAATCACCATTGATACGTTTGGTCATACCCGCCAGCACTTTACCTGGTCCGCACTCCACCACATGAGTAACACCAAGGCCTGCCATCGCTTGAACTGTTTCAACCCAACGGACTGGTGAGGCAGCTTGTCTGACCAAAGCATTTTTAATAGCTGCTGGATCTTTTAAAATGGTGACATCAACGTTATTGATCACATCAATATGAGGAGTCTGAAATACTTTATCTGCCAAATAAGCTTCTAACTTTTGAGAAGCTGGCTTTAATAATGAAGAATGGAATGGTGCTGAAACAGGTAACGGTAATGCGCGCTTGGCACCTGCTGCTTTAGCTAACTCGCAGGCTTTTTCAACAGCTGCTTTAGAACCAGCAATCACTACTTGAGCAGGAGCGTTGTAGTTAACCGCCTCCACCACTTCACCAGTAGCTGCTTGTGCATCAGCACAAACTTGGCGAACTGCATCATCATCCATACCTAAAATAGCTGCCATGCCACCCGTACCGACAGGTACTGCATCTTGCATTGCTTGCGCACGAAAGCGAACCATTGGAACTGCATCTTTAAATGCAATCACGCCAGATGCTACTAAAGCACCGTATTCACCTAAGCTATGACCCGCCATGACAGAAGCTTCTGGACCACCTTCAGCTAACCAAGCGCGGTAACAAGCAACACCCGCTGTCAACATCACGGGCTGTGTGTTAGTTGTTAATGAAAGAGCTTCGGCAGGACCTTCAGCAATTAATTGAGCAACATCTTCGCCCAGCGCTTCAGATGCTTCGTCCAATGTTTTTTTAACTTCTGAGTGATCACCCCATGCGTTCAACATGCCCACTGCTTGGGAACCTTGACCTGGGAATACAAAAGCAAATTTCATTCAATTTCCTGTTATTTCAATTGATTAATTAATATTTAACAAGCGCCGCTGCCCATGTAAAACCTCCGCCCACACCTTCCATCAGAAGATGTTGGCCTCGTTTTATTTGACCCGCTCTGATTGCTGTATCAAGTGCTAATGGAATCGATGCGGCAGATGTGTTGCCATGATCTTGGACTGTTACCACCACATGATCTAAACCAATACCTAATTTTTTAGCAGTGCCTTGCATGATCCGAATATTGGCTTGATGCGGAATCAGCCAATCAATATCTTCTGGCTTCATATTGGCTTTTTCTAATACTTCTTGAGCCACCTGCTCTAAAACTTTAACGGCCAATTTAAAAACAGCTTTGCCATCCATGCTTAAAAATGCTGAACCTACTAGTCCACCATTATCAGCTCTACCAGAAACGCAAAGAATGTCGCGATAACTGCCATCTGCATGCATGGCTGTTGCCAAAATACCTGGCTCATCACTTGCGCCGATCACTACAGCGCCAGCACCATCACCAAATAGAACGCAAGTGCCACGATCTTTGAAGTTCAGAATTCTTGAGAAAGTTTCTGCGCCCACAATTAATATTTTTTTATACATACCGCTGCGGATGAAGTTATCTGCAACCGCTAATGAATATGCGAATCCTGAGCAAACGGCTTGCACATCAAATGCTGCACAACCATTATTAATTTTTAATTTATCTTGTAGTACGCAAGCTGTACTTGGAAAACCGCCTAAATTATCGGGGGTCGAAGTTGCTAAGATGATGAGGTCTAAATCGTTTGCGGCAATACCAGCCGCTTCAAGGGCTTGCTCTGCAGCTTTGAGCGCGAGATCACTCGTCAGTTCGCCATCGGCTGCAAAGTGGCGAGCACTGATGCCGCTTCTAGAAAAAATCCATTCATCACTGGTTTCAATACCATCTTTGGCTAATAGTTCAGTGATGTCAGCATTGGTGACTTTGTTAGCTGGCAAAAAGCTGCCCGTACCCATGATTCTGGCGTAAATTCTTGGAGTCATATTCTGCGTCATACTGCCTCCGGATCTTGTTGCGTAGGCTGAGCAGCATTTATTGCTTCAGCTACCTTAAAGGCTTCAGCCACCTTACCGACCATATTGTTCTTGGCACCCTCATAAGCTCTGCGAAGTGCTGTCATGTAGGCTTTTTTATCAGCTGAACCATGGCTTTTTAATACTAAACCTTGCAATCCTAACAGTACAGCACCGTTGTAATTACGGTGATCCACGCGACTTTTAAAACGTAATAAAACGGGCATCGCTGCCAAAGCCATCAGCTTAGTCAGCCAGCTGCGGCTAAATTCTTCTTTGATTAAGTCCGAGATCATGTGCGCTAAACCCTCGGTTGTTTTGAGCGCCACATTACCTACAAAACCATCACAAACAACAATGTCTGTCGTGCCTTTAAAAATATCATTACCTTCTACGTTGCCATAGAAATTAAGATTACTCTGGCGCAATAATTCACCAGCTTCTTTAACGACTTGGTTACCTTTGATGACTTCCTCACCAATATTAAGAAGACCGATGCTTGGATTGGCAATGCCATCAACAGCTCGTGCCATGACATCAGCCATTCTTGCGAACTGAACCAAATGGATGGCTTCACAATCAGAGTTGGCGCCCAAGTCTAACATGGTGGTTCCGCGACCCAATTGATTAGGCATGGGCGCTGCAATGGCAGGACGATCAATGCCATCGAGTGTTTTAAGAACGTATCTAGAAATGGCCATGAGAGCACCGGTGTTACCAGCAGAAACCGCGCCATCCGCTAAGCCATCTTTGACTTGCTCAGTGGCAATGCGCATAGAAGAATCTTTTTTTCTACGAAGAGCGACCTCAATCGAATCATCCATCGTTACTACTTCAGATGCGTGAACAACGGTGATCCTCTCCCTTATTTCAGGAGACACTTTTGCCAACGCTTGATTAATTAATTCAGCGTTTCCAACAAGTCTTATTTTTAAGTCTGGCAACTCGGCCAGAAGGTCTGTGCTGGCGGGTACCGTGACCACTATTCCGTGGTCTCCACCCATCGCATCAACAGCTAGCGTGACGCTCATTAAGATTCTTAATTAAGAAAAAGCGGCAACTCAAGGTGCCGCTCAATCTTTTTCCAGTAGGAAATTAGTCGTTCTTAGTTTTGATGACTTTACGACCACGATAGTAGCCATTTGGGCTAATGTGGTGACGTAAGTGCGCCTCACCAGTCGTTGGCTCAGCTGCCAATGAAGGTGGTGTCAAAAAGTCATGAGCACGGTGCATGCCACGCTTTGATGGTGATTTTTTGTTTTGCTGAACAGCCATGGTTTTACTCCTAAACGAAGCAGAAATTGTAGCACAAAGTCATTGTTTCTTGAGCTTTTCTAGTACTGCGAATGGGTTGGGCTTCTTAATAATGATCTCTTCAGACCCCGTCTTAAGCTTTTGAGTGACCTTTGCCAAATCCTCAGTCTTGCACTCTCCTGGTGCATGCCTAGCTGATAAGGGCAGGGTTAAAAGCAGTTCATCTTCAATCGTACTCAGTAAATTAAAGGTTTCCGAGCAAACCAAGGCATCTTCAGCGTCTTGGTTTTCTTCATCCATATCCCACATTTCAGCCTCCTCTTCGGTATCAAAAAGGATGTAATCCCTATCTGAATCCAAAGACTCCGAGTAAGGCTGAAAACATGCCTGGCAATGCAGCGGGAGGTCGACTGCTAGACGTAAGTGCATGTATTGCAATGGAATTCCACCTAAACGCTCTTCAAACCATGTGCTCATCTCCCAGTGGACTTCCGATGGCTTTAAATTGCTATCCGAGGCTATTTCCTGTGACAATCGAGGAAAGGAAGATAAATCCAAGGCACCCTGGCCGACAAAAGTACTCCCAGATTTCAGATCAATAGATTGAAGATCTTTGGGATTATTCGGCAAAATATGGGGTGTTGTTTTATTTGAATTCATACCGAAAGAATAAATGAGCGCAGTTCCTAGCCCAAGTGATTTATCAATTATTTCGCCCAACGGGGCACGAAAATTGATTTTGGCGTCTACGTCAAAATATAGAAAAGAGCTTTTAACGCGCTTAGGGGTCCCGTTTACATGTGTTGATCCTGACGTAGATGAGCGCGCGCTCACTGGGGAAAGCCCGATGGCAATGGCTTTACGTTTAGCAGAGGCGAAAGCTATGGCTATTGCTCAAATGGAGCCCAACGCATGGGTGATTGGCTCAGATCAAGTAGTAGATCTTCAGGGTGTTGCTATGGGTAAACCTGGTGATCATGCAAAAGCTCTGAAACAACTGCAATCGCTACGAGGTCATACCGTGCAATTCCACACTGCCGTTTGCTTAGCAAAAGGCCCCATCTCTCAAGTCATGAATGTCGTCACTGAGGTGACTTTTAGAGATTTAGACGATGCCACCTTAAATGCCTATTTACTCGCTGAAACTCCTTATGACTGCGCGGGAAGTGCTAAGTCCGAAGGATTAGGCATTTGTTTGCTAGAAAAAGTTCAAAGTGATGATCCAACGGCTCTGATTGGACTGCCACTCATTACGATCTGCACACTCTTACGAGATGCCGGCTTCCAAATCCCAAGGGCTTTATGAGCGGCACCCTTTATTTAATTCCTAATACATTAGGCGATGAAGCAAGAGAAGAACAATTCTCGAGTGTTTTACCGATCGATACCATTTTGCGGGCAGCGCAATTGCGTTACTGGATTGTCGAAAACGCTAAAACTGCTCGATCTTTTTTAAAAGCCGTTTCAACGCAAGCTACTCTTATTTGCCCCATGCAAGAAATGGTGATGTCAGAGTGGCGAGGTCCCGGTAAAGAACATCAAGGTCACGAAGCTGTTGATCTCAAAAAATTATTACAGCCTCTCTTGGATGGTCATGACTTAGGCTTGATGTCTGAGGCTGGCTTACCGGCGATTGCTGATCCAGGTTCAGATATTGTGAATGCTGCTCACCGCTTAGGCATTACCGTTAGAGCATTAGTTGGGCCGAGCTCTTTGTTACTCGCCCTCATGTCCAGCGGTATGAATGGTCAGAGCTTTGCATTTCATGGTTACTTGCCGGTGAATCAAGCTGACAAAGTCAATGCACTAAAGCAACTCGAGCTAGAATCCAAAAGAAAACAACAAACTCAACTTTGGATTGAGACGCCTTACCGCAACAGTGCCATGATTGAAACCATGCTACAAAGTCTTCATCCCAACACACAAATTTGTGTAGCAGCTGACTTAAGCTTACCCACAGAATGGGTCAAGTCTCATACGGTTGCTTCATGGCAAGCATCCATAAAAAAAGAGCCTGGAATAATCCAAGCTCTTCATCAGCGCCCTGCTGTATTTTTATTATTGGCTTAGTGTTTAAATTCGTTTTTTAATTTAATTACCGTAACGTAAGAACTCGTTACGTAAAAGAACCTTGGTGGCGCCCTCACCCATTGCAGCGCCAAAGCGTTTAGCAACACGCTCAGCTAAGTTTTCTTTGGTGGTGTAGTCAACAATATTAGGCGCCTTTAGAACATCTCTAGCCACAGAATCTATGGTACCTGTAGCATCAGTTAAGCCTAACTCAATACTGCGTGCGCCATTCCATACCAATCCAGAAAACATTTCTGGTGTCTCTTTAAGACGTTGACCTCTACCATCACGAACGACTTTGATAAATTGTTCATGAACTTCTAAGATCATGTCTTGAATAAACGCTTTTTGCTTAGGATCTTCTTTTGAGAAAGGATCCAATAAGGCTTTGTTTTTGCCGGCGGCAATCACTCGGCGCTCAATACCTAACTTATCCATCAAACCAGTGACGCCAAAACCGCCCATGATCACACCAATCGAACCTACTAAACTGGCTTTATCAACATAGATTTGATCAGCAGCTGCAGCAACGTAGTAACCACCGGATGCACAAAGTTCTTCAACAACAACGTGCAGTGGTTTTTTAGGATGCAAAGCACGCAAACGAATGATCTCGTCATGAATAATTCCAGACTGCACAGGTGAACCACCTGGACTATTAATACGAAGAATCACACCCACGCTTTCTGGATTATCAAATGCTTCATTAAGAGCCAGATTGATTGCCTCAGCACTAGCCGCTGTATTAGGAGCGATTTCACCTTGTAAATTGACCAAGGCTGTATGTTTACCTAATTTTGATTGACCCCCTAATTTAATATCAAAGATATTAATAGCAATACCGACAAAAACAACTAAAGTCATCAGACGAAGTGCTGTTCTCCAGCGACGACCACGTCGCTGCTCTTTCATATTTTCTAGAAGGAGGTGCTCTAAAGCTTGACGCTCCCAAACTTTTTCGTCTGACATTTAGGTACTTTCTGAGTTGTTTTGTAAGTTACTTCGTTTAAGTTATTTATTAATGATTGATTGCTAATTATCTTTTATTTTGAGTCTCTATGCATGTACGGCTAACCACTCTGCCAGCTCTTTGACGTTATCGCAGCAAGTAAGGGGGTTTTCCGTTCTTAGAACATCAATAGGATGAGCGCCATAAGTCACTGCTACGGCATCTGCTCCAGCGTTGTTAGCCATTAACAAGTCATGAGTTGTATCGCCGATCATGAGGATCTTTTCCATGGGTACCATGAGTGCTTCTGATAACTCCAACAACATGCCCGGATGCGGTTTAGCAAAAGTCTCATCGGGTGTTCGGCTATCCACAAAGACCTCATGTAAGCCATGAAAACCCAAAGAACGGTCTAAGCCTTTGCGACTTTTACCAGTGGCAACAGCCAATAAATGTCCCTTGTCCTTTAGGCTAAAAAGTAAGTCTTTAGCCCCTTCGAACAAACTCAATTCGTGATCGATTGATAAGTAATGGAATCTAAAGCGATCCACTAATTTAGGATGATCCTCAACTGAAACAGTTGGTACAGCTTTGCGTAAAGCTTCCTGAATACCAAGTCCAATCACATGACTCGCCATCGAGTCATTAGGAACTGGCAAATTTAAATCGCGGCAAGACTCCTGAATGCAACGAACAATCGTTGGCGTTGAATCCATCAAAGTGCCATCCCAGTCCCAAACAATTAATTCGTATTTCAAATGAGTCTCTCTGTATATATTTTAAAAAGTATTAATAGAAATTAAATCACTGGGTTCTCTAAAGTGCCAATGCCTGCAATTTCAATTTTGACCGTGTCACCTTTTTTCAAGAACTGGGGTGGCTTCATACCCATACCAACACCGCTTGGTGTTCCGGTTGCGATCACATCACCAGGATAAAGAGTCATACCAGCAGAGAGATTCTCGATAATCGTTGGAATGTCAAAAATCATTTGTTCTGTTGAACCACTCTGACGCAACTCACCATTAACCCAACATTTGATAGACGCTGAGCTGGCATCCAACTCATCAGCAGATACCAACCATGGGCCCATCGGACAAAAAGTATCCAAGCTTTTACCCACATGAAATTGCACATGCTTCGCTTGTAGGTCACGTGCACTCACATCATTGACGATGGTGTATCCCCATACATATTGAAGCGCATCTTCTTTTTTAATGCCTTTACCTTTTTTAGCAATCACTATTGCCAACTCAGCCTCGTAGTCGACCTCTTGGCTAACGTCTGAGTGGCTGTCGATTGATGAGCCAGTGCCAATAACTGATTCTGGTACTTTGCTAAAAATAACAGGTGCTTTAGCTAGGTTAGCCATACTGACTTGAGCTTCACCTAATTTGCTGTCTTTAATTTCTTTAACATGATCTAAATAATTTTTTCCAACGCAAAAGATATTTCTACGCGGATGAGGAATCGGTGCCAAAAGACAAACATCTTTTATGGCGATTGGCGCACTATGCGCTGGAAGCGCTTTTCCGTCAGCCATCATCTCAATCACCGTCAAAGCGCCCCGACTAGCTTGCTCTTCTGAAAGCAGAAAAGGGGTGACTGTTTGTAGATCTTTAGAAACAAGACCAACATAACGCTGAGTCTGAAATTGGAATGCGGCTAACTTCATGAAGCTTCCTTATATTTACTTTTATGATCTGTTGCTATCACTCATTTGAATGAGCTTATTTTAGATTTAATTGTTGGTTTCGTTGTTTTGATTGTTTTGCTTAATTTTCTTCAAACTTTTCGAAGGCTACAGGAATGGGAGCCTCAAAAGTCATTTTTTGCTCACTTTTAGGATGAATGAAGCTTAAGTGTCTTGCATGCAATAAAAGACGTTTAGGTCTGATGGCTTTATCTAATTCTTGATTGCCATATTTATCATCTCCCAAAATCGGATGACCATAAGCTTGGAGATGCACCCTAATTTGATGAGTTCGGCCAGTTTTTAACTGCGCTTCGACCAAAGTACATAAACCATCTAAATAGTTAGCTTTCACTCTGATATTGGTATGACTGAGCTGACCACCATCGTTAGCCACCCTGACTCTTCTCTCACCGTTAGGTAATAAGTACTTAATTAAAGGGTATTTCAGAGGAATGGACTTATTAGAGACAGGTAATTGACCATGAACAACTAATAAGTAGCGTTTTTCCATCTTTCCTTCACGAATTTGCTCGTGGAGGTGAACCAAAGCGCTGCGCTTTTTAGCCAACATCAAAATGCCAGAAGTATCACGATCCAGGCGATGGACCAATTCTAAGAATTTGGCGTCAGGTCTTTGCGCTCTCATGGCCTCAATCAGCCCCAAAGACACACCGGAACCACCATGTACAGCAATACCGGAGGGTTTATCGACCACTAATAGGCTGTCGTCTTCGAACAAAATGTCAATTTCAGAGCTAATTTTGTTGGAAAGGTACTCATTATCGACAGGTTTGACCTCGGAAACCCTGATTGGCGGAAGTCGTAAAACGTCCCCTTCTTGGATTTTTTGGCTGGCATCGGCTCTTTTTTTGTTAATTCGGACCTCTCCAGACCGAATAATTCGATAAATATGGGTTTTGGGTACCCCTTTGGCCATGCGAAATAGGAAATTATCTAGCCTTTGGCCAGCTTCCTCAAATAAAACAACGTGTTGGGTTACCGAATTACCGTTCATATGTCATATAATGGACTATCTTGTTGCGCAACATCAAATTTATGATTTGAAAATCGTGCGCCAAGGTCGGTCCGGAATAGCCGATTGATATTCCCAGGGTTCGCCTCTCCCCTGAAGCAACGAGACGCAAGGTTGGCTGGCATAGTGCCGCGAACCGCGAAACTGATAAAAGAATTTAAGCGCGCGCTGACCCGCAAATAAGAATAAGTCAGCGAGTGTAGTGAAGAAGTTGTCACAGAAGGTTGTCTCGCACAATCACTTCAATTCCGTTTCGCGTCCCGCGATGGCTGCTAAGCCGCAGTACGGAGTATTTTATGAAAAGAATGTTATTTAACGCTACCCAACAAGAAGAGTTGCGCGTAGCGATCGTTGATGGTCAAAAACTCATCGATATCGATATTGAAACAACTGGGCGTGAACAACGCAAAGGCAATATCTACAAAGGCGTGATCACACGCATTGAACCCTCCTTAGAAGCATGCTTCGTGAACTACGGTGAAGAGCGTCATGGCTTCTTACCTTTTAAAGAAGTTTCTAGAGCTTATTTCAAAGATGGCACAGATGTTAGAAATGCTGGCATCAAAGATGCCTTGCGTGAAGGCCAAGAAATTGTTGTTCAAGTTGAAAAAGATGAGCGTGGCAACAAAGGCGCAGCTCTCACTAGCTTTATCTCACTCGCTGGTCGTTACCTTGTTTTAATGCCCAACAACCCTCGTGGTGGTGGTGTATCTCGCCGTATTGAAGGCGAAGATCGTAATGAATTACGTGAAGCTATGGGCCAATTAGTGGTTCCAGACGGTATGAGCATCATTGCTAGAACTGCTGGTATCGGTCGTACAGCTGAAGAGTTAGATTGGGACCTGAATTACTTAATGAAGCTTTGGAACGCCATTGACGAAGCTGCTAGTGGCAATCAAGCCCCTCTATTAATTTATTTAGAATCAAGCCTAGTCATCCGCGCTATCCGCGATTACTTCCAGCCTGATATTGGTGAAATCTTGATCGACACTGATGAGATTTTCGAACAAGCCAGTGCTTTTATGTCAGTGGTGATGCCAGACAATATGTCTCGCGTTAAACGCTACCAAGACGATGTACCTCTGTTCTCAAGATTCCAAATTGAACACCAAATTGAAACTGCTTACTCACGTACTGTTTCATTACCATCAGGTGGTGCGATTGTGATTGACCATACAGAAGCTTTAGTTTCTGTTGACGTTAACTCTGCACGCTCTACTCGTGGCTCAGATATTGAAGAGACTGCAGCAAGAACGAACTTAGAAGCTGCTGATGAATTAGCGCGTCAAATGCGTTTGCGTGACCTTGGTGGCTTGATTGTGATTGACTTCATCGACATGGAGTCAACAAAGAACCAAAAAGAAGTAGAGCAACGTCTCAAGGATGCTTTGCGCCATGATCGTGCCCGTGTTCAGATGGGTAAGATCTCTCGCTTTGGTCTTTTAGAGTTATCACGTCAACGTCTACGCCCTGCTCTTTCTGAAAGTAGTAACGTGACTTGCCCACGTTGTAACGGTACAGGTCATATCAGAGATACTGAATCTTCAGCACTTCAAGTTCTTCGCATCATTCAAGAAGATGCTATGAAAGAAAATACCGCTTCTATCCACTGCCAAGTACCAGTCGATGTTGCAGCATTCCTTCTAAATGAGAAACGTGCTGAAGTTATCAAAATTGAGAGTCGTTTCAAGGTCAATATTCTTTTATTACCAAACAAACATTTAGAGACTCCGCATTACAAATTAGAGCGCCTGCGTCATGATGACCCACGCCTTGATGATCCAAGAGCAAGTTACGACATGGCTGAAGAAGCTAGTAAAGAACTTGAATCAGACACGATCTTGAGTCGCAAATCTGAAGATGCTAAGCCACGATTAGAAGCCGCTGTTAAAGGTGTTCGCCCAAGTCAACCAGCGCCAACCGGTGTTGTTCGACCTGAGCGCAAGACTGCTGGTGAAAAATCAAGTTCTGGTGGTTTGATTGGTTTCATTAAGAAACTATTCGGTGCCAAAGAGGAAGTTTCTACTGATAAGCGCCCAACACGCGATGGTCGTAACGATCGCAACGATCGCGGTGACCGCAATGATCGTAATGGTCGCAATCGTAATAACCGTAATCGTGGCCGCAATAAAACAGAGGGTGGTGAAGGTAATAAACCTGCTCGCGAAGGTGAAGATAAAGCTGAAACTAAAGAAGCTCGTCCTCAGCAAAATCGTAATCCACGTCAGCCACGTGAGCCACGCCAACCTCGTGAAAATAAACCAGAGGGCGAAGAAACAAAATTAGATCCATCTAAAGATGTTTTAACGCATGGTTCAGGTGATCGCCCAGCACAATCAGCAGATGGTGAAGATCGTCCACGCGGTCGTAATCGACGTGGTCGTAACCGTCGTGATCGTACGGACCGTCCTGAAAATGATGCAGAGAACACTGGTGCAGTTGAATCAGCTCAAAGCAGTATTGATTTAGGTGGTGATACTCAAGCAACCGCAGCTTATGAGTCACCTGCTGTACCAGTTGCTGTTGCTTCTGTTGTTGCTGCTCCTGTTGTTGCGGCACCAGTTGTTCAAGCAGTGGCTCCAGTCGTTGCAGCTCTAGAAGTTGTCAAGGCTGCGCCGGCTCCATTGCCAAAAGTAGAATTCAAAGCACTTCAACCAGCTGAGCTAGATTCTGTATTAGCTACTGCAGGAATGGTTTGGGTTAATACTGATAACAGCAAATTGGAAGAAGTTCGCGCGCAAATTGCTGCTGAACCGGTTGTTAACCATCCACCACGTGAACCAAAACCAGCTGTTGAGCTTTCAACAGAGCCCATGGTTTTAGTTGAAACTGGTGGTAAAGAGCAAATCGTCGAAAAGTAAACTTAGTTCTACAATAGGGGAATATGTCAGAAAGAGTTATTCCCCTCATTGATGAGCGCCAAAGAAAGATTGGTAGCCTTGTGCCGGTAATACCGGCACAGCTACTCAATCCTAACGGTCTTCTCGCTGATCAGCGTGGCCGATCACTCCATGATTTAAGAATCTCCGTCACTGATCGCTGTAACTTCAGGTGTACTTATTGCATGCCTAAAGAGGTATTTGATAAAGATTACCCCTATCTAGCACATGGTGATTTACTTAGTTTTGAAGAAATCACTCGTCTAGCAAAAATTTATATTGAGCACGGTGTTGAAAAGATTCGCCTAACAGGTGGCGAACCTCTTTTGCGCAAGCATATCGAGAAACTCATCGAGATGTTGGCTGTTTTAAAAACTCGCAGTGGCAAACCACTTGACTTAACACTGACCACTAATGGCAGCCTTTTACGTAAAAAAGCCCAATCTTTAAAAGATGCAGGACTGTCTCGCTTAACTGTTAGCCTTGATGGCATCGACGATCATATCTTCCGTCAAATGAACGATGTTGACTTCCCAGTCACCGATGTTCTAGATGGTATCGAAGCAGCTCGTGAAGCTGGCTTTGAAAATATCAAAGTCAATATGGTTGTTAAAAAGAATTGCAATGATCAAGAAATCATTCCAATGGCGAGTTACTTCAGAAATACCGGTGTCACTCTACGATTTATTGAGTTCATGGACGTTGGCGCCTCGAATGGTTGGAATATGTCAGAAGTACTCCCTTCTGCAGATGTGATTAAAAAAATTCATGAAGCTTTTCCATTAACTAATATTGATCCTAACTACCCTGGTGAAGTTGCTGAGCGCTGGAGATATGTGGATGGCTCAGGTGAAGTGGGTGTTATCTCAAGTGTGACTCAAGCATTTTGTAAAGATTGTTCAAGAGCTCGTCTCTCGACTGAAGGTAAGATGTATTTGTGTCTATTTGCTACAGAGGGTCATGATCTAAAAGCCCTACTTCGTGAAGGTCGCACCGATTTAGAAATCAGCAATGCCATCGCACAAGTGTGGTCACAAAGAGCAGATCGTTACTCAGAGCTTCGTGGTTCTCCAGAATTAGCCAATAAAACAAAAGTTGAGATGTCTTATATTGGTGGCTAGTTATCTCACTCATATAGAAACAATTTCATGACGAAGTTATCACTTCCCACGCTTCCAACGCTTAACTCAGTTGTTACCTGCCAATCAGACTATGATCCTGAGTCCTTGAGAGTGGATCAAGCACTTCAAATCGTGCAAGATTTTGTTCGTCCTGGTGCCAACGCTCTTGAAACAGAAACAGTAGGCATCTATCAATCTCTTGGGCGAGTTTTAGCTAAAGATATTACTTCTCCCATCAATGTACCTGCAGCTGATAACTCTGCGATGGATGGTTATGCTTTTGCGGGCTCATCACTATCAGCTGATGTATCCACCCGTTTGCATATGATTGGTAAAGGTTTTGCGGGCAATGCATTTGTTAGCGATGTTAAAGCAGGTGAATGTGTTCGCATCATGACCGGGGCCATCATGCCCAATGGCTGTGACACAGTCATTCCGCAAGAGTTAGTAAAAGTCGATGGTGAACAAGTTCAATTTACTTCTTCAGTAGTTAAAGCTGGAGATAACCGCCGACTCAAAGGTGAAGATCTGAGTGTCGGTAGTGCCGCATTGACTGCTGGAAAAGTGATCCGACCTGCCGATCTTGGCTTAATCGCATCCTTGGGTATGGGTGAAGTTGCTGTGAAGCGTCGCCTCCGTGTCGGATTTTTCTCAACCGGTGATGAATTACGCTCTATCGGACAAGATCTCGATCCTGGCTGTGTGTATGACAGCAATCGATACACCCTCTTTGGCATGCTCTCTCGTCTCGGTGTTGAAATCACAGACTTTGGCGTGGTTCGAGATAACCCAGAAGATATGCGTCGTGTATTTTCTGATGCTGCCGCACAGTGTGATGCCGTTGTCACCTCAGGTGGTGTGTCAGTTGGTGAAGCAGATTACACCAAACAAATCATGCGTGAATTAGGTGATATAGCCTTTTGGAAAATTAATATGCGCCCCGGCAGACCGATGGCCTTTGGCTCGATTCAGTCAAATGGTCATCAAGCGGTTTTATTTGGTTTGCCTGGCAATCCCGTGGCAGTGATGGTGACTTTCTATCAATTTGTCAGAAATGCTTTATTGGCGATGTCTGGCGCAACTGAATTAGCGCCCCAAGCCATGCAAGCTCGCGCGTTGGAAAACATTAGAAAACGCCCTGGTCGCACAGAGTTCCAAAGAGGAATCGTCAAATCTGATAGCAATGGCATTAACACTGTGAGTATTACAGGAGCACAAGGTTCAGGCGTCTTACGTTCAATGAGTGAAGCGAATTGCTTCATTATTCTTGAGCACGATCAAGGCACTATTCAAGCAGGTGACCTGGTTAAGGTTGTTTTATTTGAAGGTCTTTTATAAGAGATTTGTGTTGCAATGCCGCAAAAGTTTTTTACTTGGTATAAAATTGCGACAACATTTGTTAAATACCTTATAAAACTGCCCCTTTAAGTCTTAAATACCATGCCTAGCACCTCGAGTACCAAACTCACCAAAAAAGAGATCATTTATGTTGATCCATTACATACAGCGAAAACGCTGGTGTTGGTGTACCTCTGCTTTTCTCTACCTATTGTTTTGTTGGTTTTATTTGTGGCGTTTGTAAGAGATGGCGAACTTCCCGGCTTTACGGTTATTTCAGCGCTTGTACTAAATGCCGTCATTGGATTTGGTTTGCTGTGGATTGCTTGCAAAGTTTATAACGTGGTCGCAGAGCGTTTTGGTGGCATTGAGGTAGCAGTTAAAGAAACGACTGTGATTGAAGCTAAAAGTTCAGCAGCACAAGACTAAAATTTTTCACCGATGTGTTGGTGAGTGTTAAAAAAGCGAATCATCTAGATTCGCTTTTTTATTTTTAGCTCAATAAGTTGGGTGGGGTCTTACCAGCGATACCCGCTAAACAATTTTCAATAGCTAACTCAACCATGGCTCTACGAGTTTTCTCGGTGGCGCTGGCAATATGAGGAGCCAAGACAATGTTCTTTAACTCCAATAATTCTGGACGAACAGAAGGCTCTCCTTCAAACACATCAATACCAGCAGCAAAGATACGTTTTTCTTTCAGCGCCTTTGCCAAAGCTAACTCATCAACAATACCGCCGCGAGCGATGTTGACCAATGTTGCCGTTGGTTTCATCATCGCTAATTCTTTTTCGCCAAAGAGATGGTGATTTTCTGGGGTGTAAGGCATTACTAAAATAATGTGGTCAGATTCTTTTAAGAGCGTTTCACGATCAACATAAGTCGCGCCACATTCTTTTTCTAACTCAGGCGATAAACGTGAACGATTGTAGTAACGCACTTTCATTCCAAAGCCCAAAGCTCTTTTAGCAATCGCTTGACCGATACGACCCATACCCATGATGCCCAAAGTGCTGTGATGAATATCCATCGCTAGAGGTGTGTCGCATATTGAGAATTTTTTCCAGTGACCCGCTCTTAACCAATGTTCACTTTCAGTAACACGACGGGCTGTTGCCATTAACAAAGTAAAACCAAAGTCAGCCGTTGTTTCAGTCAACACATCAGGCGTGTTGGTAGCCATCACATGGGCAGCCTTAAAAGCTGGCATGTCTAAGTTGTTGTAACCCACTGCAATATTTGAAACAATTTTTAACTGTGGTGAAGCTTTGAGCATATCGGCATCAACGCGCTCACTTCCGGTAATGATCGCTGCATCTTTATCGGCGAAAGCTGCTTTTAAATCAACCGGATTCCATAGATGATCGTCTTGGTTGGATTGCACCTCTGCCACCTCTTCGAGCTTAGCCAAAAGATCAGGAAAAATGGCTCTTGCCACTAAGATTTTAGGTTTTTGATTGGTTTGCGACATGTGGGTCTCCAGCTTGTATTGTATTTTTAAGGGCTATTTCTTTAATTGTATGTCATCAGTTCAGACAACTTGAGAATGGCATTCTGATTGAAAAATAAGGTCTTCTCAGCTTATTAGCAGCAACAGGGCTGCCTGAGATAAAATAGCTCTTTGACTCATTTTGAGAACCTTGTCATGACTTATGTAGTTACCGAAGCTTGTATTCGTTGCAAATACACAGATTGCGTTGATGTCTGTCCTGTAGATTGTTTTCGCGAAGGTCCAAATTTTCTAACCATCGATCCAGACGAGTGTATCGATTGCGCAGTATGCGTTCCTGAGTGTCCTGTTAATGCCATTTATGCAGAAGATGATGTGCCAGGTGACCAACAAGCATTTATCAAACTCAATGTGGAATTGGCTCGTAACTGGCCATCCATTACAAAATCTAAATCTCCACTGCCTGATGCTGATGAATGGAAAGACGTTAAGGATAAGTTGAAAGAACTAGCCCGTTAATTTTGAATACGGACTGACATCATCGGCGATGTTAGTCCTTGGGTTTAGTCCTTAGACATTGCCCTAGATAGAATCACAACCGGAATCAAGCCAGCTAGAACAATCGTTAGTGCCGGCCAAGCCGCTTCAGCTAAGCGCTCATCAGAAGCTAACTGAAAAGTAATCACTGCCAAAGTGTCAAAGTTAAATGGTCTTAAGACTAAGGTCGCTGGTAATTCTTTCATCACATCAACAAATACTAAAAGCGCTGCTGTTAGCAAGCTTCTTCTTAAAAGCGGCAAATGAATTTTTGTCAGTAGCTCCCACCTACCAGTACCTAAACTCATGGCACTGGCATCCATACTAGGAGTAATTTTGCTCAAGCCAGCTTCCACAGTTTGCAAACCTGAAGATAAAAAACGAGTGAGATAGGCATAAATCAGAATTAAAAATGAGCCTGAAAGCAGCCAAGCAATATCCAACTGTGCAAGAAGTATCAAAATGCCCACAGCTAGTACAGCACCTGGCACAGCATAGCCAAGGCTGACCATGCGGTTGGCAAATAATTGCAATCCACCCTTAGCGATTCTAGCGGTATAGGCCAACCAAACTGCAATCACGACAGCTAAGATGGCTGTTACTGTCGATAGCGTGAGGGTATTGGTCAGCCAACTCCAATAACGTGCATTGAGAGTTTCTTCACTTGTAAAAGCCAGATGCACCATGATGATCACAGGCAATATAAAACCAAAAATTAGTGGCAAGGCACAGGCGAGGCTGGCCCAAAAAGCTTTACTACCACTCAAACGCCAAGGCATGATTTGGCGAAATCTTTGACCCGCAGCTGCGAAACGCATTTGACGACGGCTAGCGTGTTCTAGCATCAATAATAAAAAGATGACTCCCAAGAGCGCTGCTGATAATTGAACAGCAGCCATGCGATCTCCCATACCTAACCAAGCACGGTAGATGCCTGTGGTCATGGTTTGTACGCCAAAATAAGATACGGCACCATAGTCCGCCACAGCTTCCATCAGTGCCAGTGCAACGCCTGCCATGGTGGCTGGTCTTGCCATTGGTAAAGCCACTTGCCAAAAAGCACTCCAAGGACCAGCACCTAAAGTTCTGGCAGCTTCCATCAATTTAGGACTGCGCTCTAAAAAAGCCGTTCTACAAAGCAGATAAACATAAGGATAAAGTGCCAAACTGAGAACGCAGATGGCGCCCCAAACAGACCGAGGATCAGGAAACCACCCAAGCCTAGAAACACCTAAAGCATCTCGCAAAAAGCTTTGGATGGGTCCGGAGAACTGAAAGAAGTCAGTGTAGGCGTAGGCCATCACATAAGTGGGCATAGCCAAAGGTAAAATCAAGGCCCATTCATAAACACGTTTACCAGGAAAATCACAAGTGGCTACAAGCCAGGCGGTGATGATACCCATACTGGCAACGCCCACCGCAACACCGATTGCCAGTATTAAAGTGGTACCTGCATAACCCGGCAAGATGGTATGGATGAGGTGAGAAAGCACATCACCGCTGGTAGATTGCGGGCTCAAAAGGCCTGCAAAAATACCCAATATTGGCAAGGCCAATATCAATGATAGAAGTATGGGTGTTAAACGTGGTCGCAAGATGCGACAATTATAAGAATGATTATCGATACATCGCCAATTCATTTAAATCTAGAGGGTATTCATGTCAGCTATCCGAGCGAAAAGTCTGGTAGCTGGAACGATGCTGTCCAAGGTCTAACCATGCAGTTAAGGCATGGCAGAATTGGCTGTCTCCTTGGCCCATCAGGCTGCGGCAAGTCAACTGTACTGCGAGCTATTTGTGGGTTTGAGCCCATTCAGGCTGGTGAAATCTCAATTGATAAGCAATTGGTCAGCTCAAAAGGCTTCACGCTTGCCCCTGAAAAAAGGCGTGTTGGCGTTGTTTTTCAGGACTATGCCCTATTTCCACACCTCACTAATGTTCAAAACGTGGCATTTGGTCTGAGGCATCTTTCAAAAAAAGAGGCTTTAGAAAAAGCACAAGAATGGTTAAAGCGCGTTGGTCTAGTCAATGTCTGCTCACGTTACCCTCATGAATTATCAGGCGGCCAACAACAGCGCGTTGCCTTGGCAAGAGCCATGGCTCCTGAGCCAGAGATTTTGCTACTGGACGAGCCCTTTTCAAATTTAGACGTGGATTTGCGCGAGCGCTTAGCGGGTGAGATCAGAGACATCCTAAAGGCTAACAATACAACCGCTCTTCTTGTTACCCATGATCAATTTGAAGCATTTGCAATCGCCGATGACATTGGTGTGATGGTCGATGGGCAACTGGTGCAATGGGATAATGCTTACAACCTCTATCATCGTCCAGCAACGCGATTTGTTGCAGACTTTATTGGTTATGGCGTGTTTGTGCCTGGTAAGACTCAAGCAGGTCCCTCCGTTGAAATTGAGTTAGGCAACTTACCTTTACCTCAATCTAGTTACGGATTACCTGGTGAAGAGGTGGATGTTCTATTAAGAGCGGACGATATTATTCATGATGATGACAGCCTCTTACAAGCCAAAGTCATCAGTAAAGCTTTCCGGGGTGGCGACTTTTTATACACATTAGCGCTTGAATCTGGTCAAGAGATTATGGCCATGGTGCCAAGTCATCATGATCATGCGATTGGTGAAAAGATTGGTATCAAGTTGGTGGCTGATCACGTTGTCACATTTAGCAAATCTTAGAAGTAGTAGAATCATTTTATGAAGCAATATCAAGATCTCATGCGCCATGCTTTGGCTAACGGCACTCATAAATCAGACCGTACTGGTACAGGCACCGTCTCTGTCTTCGGACACCAAATGCGCTTTAATTTACAAGAGGGTTTTCCGGTGGTTACCACCAAGAAACTTCACCTCAGATCCATCATTGTTGAGTTGCTTTGGTTTTTACAAGGTAGCACCAATAACAATTGGTTAAAAGAACGCGGCGTTAGCATTTGGGATGAGTGGGCTAAAGAGGATGGTGAATTAGGTCCGATCTACGGTTATCAGTGGCGTTCTTGGCCTGCTCCAAATGGCGAGCATATTGACCAAATCAGCCAACTGATCGAGCAAATTAAAAACAACCCTGATTCTCGTCGTCTGATCGTTTCAGCATGGAACGTCGCCGAGATTCCACGCATGGCTTTGCCACCATGTCATGCCTTTTTCCAATTCTATGTAGCTGATGGCAAGTTGTCTTGCCAACTTTATCAACGCAGTGCGGATATTTTCTTGGGCGTACCTTTTAATATCGCCAGCTATGCTTTACTCACTCATATGATTGCCCAGCAGACCGGTCTAACCCCAGGTGACTTTGTTTGGACTGGCGGTGATTGCCACCTCTATACCAATCATATGGAGCAAGTAAAGCTTCAGCTCTCTCGTGAGCCACTGGACCTTCCTCAATTAGCAATCCACCGTCAACCAACCTCTATTTTTGATTATGAGTACGAGGATTTTGAATTGGTGGGTTACAAACATCACGACCCTATCAAAGCCCCTGTGGCTATTTAAGTTTTAAGGAATTATTTTGGAATTAGCTATCATTGTTGCTCGCGCTAAAAATGGCGTTATTGGCGTTAACAACACTTTGCCTTGGCGCTTACCTGAAGATCTCAAGCATTTTAAAAATACCACTCTAGGGCATCCCATCATCATGGGTCGTAACACTTGGGAGTCTCTTGGTAAAGCTCTTCCAGGTCGCAGAAATATTGTGGTGAGTCGCAATCCTGATTATGAAGCTGCTGATGCAGAAGTGTTTGAATCACTCGACGATGCCATTGATGCCTGCTCAGGCAGTGATAAGGTGTTCATTATTGGTGGCGCACAAATCTACGATGAGGCTCTCATCTATGTTGATAAGCTGATCATCACTGAAGTGGATATCGAAGTTGATGGTGATGCTTACTTCCCAAATGTCGACGAGATGCTTTGGAAAGAAACATCCAGAGAAGAGCATCACAATGGTGAAATAGGTTTTGCTTTTGTGACTTACGAAAGTAATCTTTAAATAATTACTGGGCTTAGTTAATTAACGACCGCCCACCGCAATATTCTCAATCAGAATCGAACCCGTTTCTTTAGTACCCCTCACAATCGTGTCAGAACCAATAGCCACGATTTGTTTGAACATATCTTTTAAGTTGCCGGCAATGGTGATTTCTTCAACAGGATGAATGATCACTCCGTTTTCAACCCAATATCCAAATGCCCCGCGAGAATAATCTCCGTTGACATAGTTCACGCCTTGGCCCATTAGGTCAGTCACCAATAAACCAGTGCCCATTTTTTTCAAAAGTGCTGGTAAGTTGTCAATTGGTTTTGTGAGACGGCTCTTCAGTTGCAACTGATGTGAACCACCCGCGTTACCCGTGGTTTTCATGCCCAGTTTTCTAGCTGAATAAGTCGATAAGAAATAACCTTGCACGACTCCCGCATCAATCACTTTACGAGATCGAGTTTTAACACCCTCTTCATCAAACGGCGCACTGCCAGTTAGTCGAGGAATATGTGGCTCTTCATACAAGTCGATGTGTTTCGGAAATACTTGCTGGCCAATGCTATCTAACAAGAAACTTGATTTTCTGTAAAGAGCACCGCCCGATGTCGCTTGGACATAGGCACCTAATAATCCAGCGGCTAACGGCGCCTCAAAAATAATCGGGCAATGACGTGTTGAAATAGACCGAGCGCCCAATCTAGCGAGAGCTCTTTTGGCAGCGTAGGCACCAATAGTTTTCGGATCGGCTAAATCACTCGGCGCCCTTGACGTTGTGTGCCAATCATCGCGCTGCATAGCAGCGCCTTTTTTATTGGAGGCGCTAGCAATCGGAGTGCATGAAATGTAATGCCTTGAAATAGCATATCCCCCCATAAAACCATTACTAGTCCCCAATATGAAGTGGGATTGCTGAGCAGATACGGAGGCACCATCACTATTGGAAATGTTCTTGCTGACTGCAAAGGCACCTTGCTCAGCATCTCTAGCAATCTCAACCGCATCAGCAGTTGTAATGTTCCATGGATGGAACAAATCAAGATCTTTAGGATTTTTTTCAAATAGATGAGATTCGGCTAGGCCGGCACAATCATCTTCCGCCGTATGTTGCGCAATATGAAAAGCTGCTTGAACGCTGGCCTTCAGTGATTCTTTAGAAAAATCACTGGTGCCTGCATTACCGCGACGCTGACCGATAAAAACCGTGACGCCTGCCTGCTTATCCAGATTTTGCTCAATGGTTTCAATATCACCCTTGCGAACGGAGACGGATAAACCATTACCTTCAGAGAGCTCTGCAGCAGCATTTGTGGCGCCTAAAGCCTTGGCTTCAGACAATAAATAAGAAACTAATTCTTGTAATTGTTGGGGTGTATGTGAAAACATACCGCAATCATAGCTAGAATTGAAACATGAGTACAAATATTACAAATTCAAAAAACAAGAATCGCCAACATCCTGATGAAGTTTGGATTGGCTTGATCTCTATTTCTGACCGAGCCAGCAGTGGCGTTTACCAAGACGAGGGTATCCCCGCTTTGGAGAATTGGTTCAGCAAAACCTTGTTATCCCCATGGCACATGGAGTCTCGTCTCATTCCGGATGAAAAAGAACTGATCTCTAAAACGATTATTGAGTTGATTGATGTGGTGGGTTGTGACTTGGTTCTCACCACGGGTGGCACGGGCCCCTCAAGACGCGATGTGACGCCTGAGGCGACTTTAGCGGTTGCAACCCGTGAGATGCCTGGGTTTGGTGAACAAATGCGCCAAATCAGCCTTAAATTCGTTCCTACAGCTATTTTATCTAGACAGGTTGCTGCTCTTCGGGAGATTGATGGTCATGCTGCCCTGATTATTAATCTACCGGGACAACCGAAGGCTGTTCAAGAAACATTAGAAGGTCTGAAAGACAGTGATGGCAAATCAATCATGCCTGGCATTTTTGCAGCAGTACCCTATTGCATTGATTTGATTGGTGGGCCTTACATTGAAACGAATGAAGCGGTTCTGAAAGCTTTTAGACCCAAGTCAGCGATAAGGGCTAAAAGCTAGATCGTTTTATCCGGGATTGCTAAGTTTGCCTCAAGCCTAAATAAAGACCGATGGGTACGAAGAACATAGCGGAGAGATTGCCCAGTAGGACAATCGATGCCACCAGTTCTGGATCTTGTTTATTGCGATCAGCCACCAAGAAGTTCAATACCGCGGGCGGTAGGCTGGCAAACACAAATAACAAGCCTCGCTGTAAATCAGTCATCTCAATCAGTGGTGAAATTAACAAGGCAATCATGATGCCGGTGATGGGGCAGATCACGGCGCCCAAGAAACCTTCGCGCCAATGTCTTAAGTTGGCATCCTTCATCCTCACACCAAGTGAGAAGAGCATGAGAGGAATTGTGGCATCACCTAAAAGTTTGATCGATTGGTAAAGAGGCTCGGGCAAGGTGTAAAGATGTTTGGTGCTCGATAAAAAGACCCCAAGAATCGTAGCAATGACCATGGGGTTAGCAAAGACACCACTGACCGAAGCTTTTGGATTGACGAGCTTAACGCCCAAAGTGAAATGCAATAAATTAGAGATCGCAAACAAGGCTACTGCCGGAGCTAATCCTACTGATCCAAAAGCAAAGACGGCTAAAGGCAAACCCATATTGCCGCAGTTATTGAACATCATGGGTGGCACAAAGGTTTTAGGATCCATGCCTGAGATTTTGGCAATCGGCCAAGCTAAGATGCCTGAACCCACCACAATCGCGACCCCACAAAGCAATAAGTTCCAGTGCTCTAAAAGCTCAAAGTCTCTACTAATAAAAGCTGAGGTCACCAATAAAGGTGCGATGACATCAATCGTTGCTTTATTGATCCCTGACATATCAGGATGAGTTTTGCGACCATACAACCAACCAACAAGGATGATTAAAACAACTGGCGTGATGATGGCAGCAATTTTTAAAAACATTTAATTACCTTCAGCGATGGGGGCATCGCCCACAGTGGGGATAAATAATTTTTCACGGTAATAACGTAACTCTTCAATCGACTCAAGAATGTCAGCCAGCGCCGTATGAGCCTGTTGCTTAGAGAAGCCTTTAGCGATCTCTGGTTGCCAACGCTTACATAATTCTTTAATCGTTGAAACATCAATATTGCGGTAGTGGAAATAAGCTTCCAACTTAGGCATATAACGGTTCATAAAACGTCGATCCTGATGGATCGTATTGCCACACATCGGAGTGACGCCAGCCTTTAGATGCTGCTGGAGGAAGGCAATACACTGGGCCTCTACATCAGCCTCAGTGAGGGTTGAAGCTTTCACCTTATCAATCAAACCAGATCTTCCGTGAGTTCCTGTGTTCCAAGCATCCATACCGTCTAAAACAGCATCTTCTTGATGAACGACCAGAACCGGGCCTTCGGCGATAATGTTCAGGTCGCCATCTGTCACAATCATGGCTATTTCTAGAATTCGGTCGGTGTCGGGCATCAAACCAGACATCTCCATATCCACCCAAACTAAACGGTCATTCTTTCTTGTTGTACTCATCCCTATAATCTTCTCATGACATTTACATTAATCTTTATTTTGGGCTTGGTCCTTAGCACCGCAACCCGCTATTATCTAGCAGGTCGCCATATTAAGCATATTGCCAAACATCGGGACCAAGTGCCTAGCGACTTTGCAAACAAAGTCTCATTAGTTGAGCATCATAAAGCCGCCGACTACACAATGGCTAAATTACGCTTAGGTTTATTTGAAATTGGCCTTTCAGCAGCGATTTTGATTGCCTTTACTCTTTTGGGTGGCATACAGATCATCCACAATGCCAGTCTTGAGTTGCTTGGCCCAGGGATTCCTCAACAAATTACTCTACTGGTTTTAATCAGCGTCATCACCGGAATCATTGATCTGCCTTTTTCTCTTTATCGCCAATTTGGTATTGAGGAGCAATTTGGTTTTAATCGCATGACTGCCAAACTGTACATCATGGATTCCATCAAAGGCATTCTTTTGGGTTTAGCCATTGGGTTGCCGTTGCTATGGGTGGTTTTATCCCTCATGACGGAAGCCGGCCAATATTGGTGGATTTGGACTTGGTTTGTCTGGGTAGGCTTCAATGCACTTTTGTTGTGGCTATTCCCAACCTTTATTGCACCTCTGTTCAATAAATTTAAACCATTAGAAGATGGTCCGTTAAAAGATCGTATCGAACAATTACTCCATCGATGTGACTTCACCAGCCAAGGTCTATTCATCATGGATGGTAGTAAAAGAAGTGCTCATGGCAATGCCTACTTCACAGGCATGGGCAAAGCCAAACGCATTGTGTTTTTTGATACGCTCATTGAAAGGCTTAACCCACAAGAAATCGAGGCTGTCTTAGCTCATGAGTTGGGTCACTTCAAACGTCAACACATCCGTAAACGTTTGATCCAGTCTTTTGCTTTAAGTTTTGTAGTCTTAGGTTTATTAGGCTGGATATCCACCCAAGCATGGTTCTATTTAGGCTTAGGCGTTATGCCTGATTTAAATGGCTACAACGCTGGTTTGGCTTTAGCTTTATTTATGTTGGTGATGCCAGTCTTTGGATTTTTCTTGACACCCATTAACAGCATGGGCTCGCGCAATCATGAATATGAAGCAGATACCTTTGCTGCAGAAAAAGCATCAGCTCATGATTTGATTACGGCATTGGTCAAGCTCTACCAAGATAACGCAGCAACCTTAACGCCGGATCCTTTGTATTCTAAATTTTATGATTCTCATCCGCCAGCACCATTAAGAATTGCGCACTTACAAAAGCTTGCACACTAAGGGATTAAGATAGCTGTTAATGAAATCATTCAAAGCCTTACTCGTCGCCTCCTATGGCCGTCACTATCTTGCAAGAGTAATTGGCGCTGATGGCGCTGATGGCGATGATGACATTGATGCTAAAGCTCTCTATCAAGTTACATCACGTGGCAAGCAACACTTAGGTACGGTGGGCGATGTCTTAGAAGTCACTGAAACTGGTCCCGAGCAAGCGGTGATCGATGCTATCTCTTCCAGAAAAAATTTGCTCTATCGCTCTGATGCTTACAAGAGTAAATCGATTGCTAGCAACGTTGATCAAATTTTGATTGTGTTAGCTACCGAACCAGGCTTCTCGCCAGACTTATTGGGTAGAGCCGTGATTGCAGCTGAAACGGCAGAAATCATTCCGCGCATTATTTTGAATAAATGTGATTTACCAAACAAGCTGCCAGCCGCTCGAAAAATGTTAGAGCCGTATATTGCAATGGGTTATCCCGTTCATGAAATGTCTGTCAAACATGATCCTGCTTCTGTACAAGATTTAGCACAATACCTTTACGGAAAAGTCTCCGTTCTCGTGGGCCAATCAGGCATGGGTAAATCAACCTTGTTGAACGCCCTCATCCCCGATGCAGTTGCGCAAACACAAGAACACTCTAAGAAATTAGATAGTGGTAAACATACGACGACAGCATGTCGTTATTACGACTTACCAGCAAGAGTCGGTGATACATCTGGATTTGTAGGCGCCATGATTGACTCACCAGGCTTCCAAGAATTTGGCTTAGCTCACTTATCCGAAAGTGAACTCCAACATGCTTTTATTGAATTTAGACCGCTACTGGGTCAATGCAAATTTCATAATTGCAGCCATGGCGATGAGCCAGGCTGCGTGATCCGAGCAGCAGTTAATACGGGGACTATCTCAGCGCAGCGAGTGGACCTATTCCGTCAACTGCGCCACGAATCACATAATGCCGATACTATCCAAGCCAGACTGAAATAGTCATCAAGGCTATTAAAACTAACCAAAGTATCACTGCTCGCCAAACCAAGCCTACGGCTGAACGCATACTCCGAACGGATGCCTCAACACCAATATCAATGATCGGCGGTTCACCAGCTTCAGCCATACGTATAGCTTCATTGCTATCGGGTTCAGGCAATGGAGAGCCTAGACGTACACCTAACGCCCCAGCACCAGCGGCCAAAATAACTGCTTCTAACTCATTGGCCCACTTCTTTAAATGGAAGCGCCAAGCGTAAACGGCATCTTCAAAATTACCAACAATGGCAAATCCAATGGCAGTTAATCTTGTTGGTAACCAATCAATCGCATGGAAAAATTTTCTAGCCGCAAGGCCAAGATTGGCGCTTGCCTGAGATGGCCAACGCTCAGATGCCATATCAGCCAATCGATAAAGCACGACACCTGCTGGACCTAGCGGCAACATGAACCAAAAAATAACTCCGAACACATGACGATGCGATCCGACAATGGCTCGCTCTAAAGCTATACGAATCACTTCAGACTCCGTCATGGTTTCTGTATTGATACCATCCCCTTGCCACTCAGCCAAAATCTTTCTAGCAAGATCTAAATCTCGCTCGAGTAAAGCTTCATGAATCGCTGTGAACGGGTGACTAAATTGTCTAAATCCTAGATACAAATAAACAATCAGGATATTCCATACAAACGCCAATAGCGGTTGGATAGATAGCAAAGTAATATGAATTGCCAAGACTAAGATCACTGGCGGAATGAATGCTGCCAAGCAGGCTAGGCGCCCGCTTCGCTCAGTACCTGAGTCAACATTACGAACCACAAAATCTAACCAAGCTTTTGATAAGCGGCGAATCCAGTGGTCTTTTTCTACAGGTTTATATTGCTCAGCAATGAGCGCAAAAAGAATTGATAGAAATGTCATGCTCGTAAAAAATGATATAGATTCCGTAGGATACCCGCAGTTGCGCCCCAAATGAACTTATTTTCATAAGGTATGGCATAAAAACGGCGCTCGCCATCAGGGCTTTGCCATAGCCGATGTTCATGATGATGGGGGTTCATTAGGAAACTTAAGGGCACCTCAAAAATGTCAGCCACTTCAAATTCATCAGCCTGATAGGTATGACCTGGCGTGACAAGTCCGACAATGGGTGTCACTTGGTAACCCGTAATGGTGAGGTAATTGGGCAAGCAGCCCAAGACCTCTACTTTATTTTTTGGTAATCCTATTTCTTCTTCAGCCTCTCGTAAGGCGGTGAACTCAGCAGATAGATCATTGGGATCTGAGCGACCACCAGGAAAACTGATTTGCCCAGGATGATCGTATAAATGGGCTGTCCTTTGGGTCAGTAGAATTTTTAATTCGTTTTCATAAGCAATCAACGGTATCAAAACTGCGGCAGGTGTTGGGACACTTCCCCGCCCACCCGTCATTGCACTATTTGCAGACATTGCAGCACGGTTCTCATCGGTTACTTCAACAGCCCAACTTTTATTTTCTGTAAAGCGCGTACGTATTGCTTCAATACAGAGGAGATCCGTATGAACTGCAGGCAAATGGCTATCCCGAGATACAACGGGTACCGCTTTGGGATCAAATGGAGAGGGCGACTTTGTTGACATGTTCTTAGTTTATAGAAAAAATAAAGGCAGCCGAAGCTGCCTTTGATATACAAACGCATGCAAATTGCTTATTCAGCAACCACTGCTTTGGTACGCGCTTGTAACTTTTCTTTAATACGTGCTGATTTACCAGAACGATCACGCAAGTAATACAACTTAGCACGACGCACATCACCGCGACGTTTAACTTCAACGCTAGCGATTACTGGTGAGTAAGTTTGGAATGTACGCTCAACACCTTCGCCAGATGAAATCTTACGAACGATAAAGCTTGAATTCAAACCACGGTTACGCTTGGCAATCACAACGCCTTCGTAAGCCTGCACACGTTTACGTGTACCTTCAACAACGTTAACGCTAACAATCACTGTGTCACCCGGTGCAAAAGCTGGGATAGTTTTGTTAACAGTTAAACGAGCAATCTCTTCTTGCTCAATTGATTCAATAATATTCATTACAACTCCTATAGCATCTTACCAACGTTGTATTCCGAACTGGATAACCAGCGGACTTGGAAGAGGATGCGGTTTAAAACCCTGTTTGATTTTGCAAAATCGCTAAATAAGCTTCATCTGCAGAACTCAACAAGCCTTGCTGACGAGCTTGATCAATTAGATCAGGTCGCCGCTTTAACGTCAGCTCCAAAGATTGTTTCCGACGATAGTCTGCTATTTTAGCGTGATGTCCGCCTAAAAGCACGTCTGGAACCAATAAATTTTCATAATTTTCGGGTCTGGTGTAGTGATAACAGTCCAAAAGACCATCCATAAAGCTATCTTGAGCTGCTGAATCAGCATCTCCGAGAGCCCCTGGAATCATTCGGATAACGGCATCCATGACCGCCATAGCTGGGATTTCGCCGCCAGAAACCACAAAATCACCCAAGCTGATCTCTCGGTCAACCCGCCGCTCAACTAAACGTTGGTCAATGGCCTCATATCGCCCACAAATAAGGGTCACAGTCCTTAAATCAAGCAGTTCTGATGCTATTTTTTGGTTAAATCGCTCGCCCTGAGGGGATAACAAGATCACGGGGCCTTTTTGGGCACCCTGGTCTTGGGCAATCGCATCTAAAGTATCTTCCAGAGGTTTGGCCAACATCACCATGCCTGGGCCACCGCCATAGGCGCGGTCATCTACTGTTCTGCGGGTATCTGTTGTGTAGTCCCTAGGATTCCAGGTTTTGATGGCTGCCAAGCCCTGCTCTGAGGCACGACCAGTGATGCCCCAAGCACTAATGGCTGAGAACATTTCAGGAAAGATGGAAACCACATCAAAGCGCATCAATTAACCTATTTGCTTATTTTTTATGACTAACTTACCAATCTAACTGCCAGTCTACGATGATTTTTCTGTCAGGGTCCTCGGGGTTTTTGTTCACTGATTGAATCACTGATTCGATGAAGGGAATCAATCGATCTTCTTTTTGATCAGGAGCGCGAACACACAAAATAGACTGAGCACCGTTATCCATCAACTCCGAGACCAAACCCAAACTTTCACCCTGAAGATTGAAGACAGGTAAACCGATGAGGTCAACCCAGTAAAAGCTATCAGGCTCTTCAGTTGGGAAATCAGCACGACTGACGTAAACCTCAGAACCCTTCAGTGCTAAGGCCTGGTCACGATCAGTCAGCCCATCTAAGGTTAACAAGACATGCCCGCTATGCTCTTTGGCAGTTTTAACGTCAAAAGGGCGTGAAGATGCCGCCATCTCAGGAGGCTTCACTAACCAAACAATTGCTGAAGAAAAAAGTGCTGCAGGATCTTTTGAATAAGGTTTGATTTTCACCAAGCCTTTAATCCCTTGAGCGTCGAGTATGTGCCCGACTAAGATTAAGTCATCCGGAGGACTCATTGTTTGTGTCATGAGCGCCCCCCGAAGAATGATTTAATAAAAAATGAAACCTTGATGGTGTCAAAAAACACCATCATCCAAGACTTAAGCTTTTGGAGCACCCTTGATTAAACGAGCAACAGTTGGTGACAATTGAGCACCAACACCTTGCCAGTATGTCAAACGGTCTTGAGCAATACGAAAGCCCTGCTCTGTTTCCACAGCGCTTGGGTTGTAATAGCCAATGCGCTCAATAAAATTTGAGTCACGACGATTACGTTTGTCAGTAGCAACGATGCTAAAGAATGGACGGTTTTTAGAACCGCCGCGTGCGAGTCGAATGACGACCATGTGAGTTCCTTACAATGCTGAAATAAACCACATATTCTATCGCATAATCACTTGCAAAGCTAAATTATTAAGGTACAGCATGTCTAAAACGTGGTCTCGCCCTATTTATAAGGCACTTTTATTGGTTTTAACTCTGGCACTTGGGGCGTGTGCGCAGGTCATGCCGACTTGCAGCGCGGTTAATAGCCCGCCAGTCAGAGATTTAGCTGGCACCCAATGGGAACTGATCAGGTGGCACTACACCAGCCCCAATGACGGTAAAACACGCCAACGCGGCATTCCACATAGTGGAAATGGCACAGCTATCTCACTAAATATCTCCGCTAATGGTCAAACAGCCTCAGGATCCACTGGTTGCAATAACTTCACAGGACAGATTATCAGCAGCGATTGGGGGCTTGTTCTCGATAAAGTAGCCAGTACTCGAAAAGCTTGCTCATCAAATCTGGCTGAATTAGAAACTAAGTTTTTAAGTTACTTGAGCAATTACAGAACCATGGTTCGAGATGGTGATCGCTTAATCATCATGACTCGAGATGGTGAAGTACTTAGTTTTTCTCAAAAGAATTAATACCAGCTCTTTTTCAATTAACTTCATACAATAGCAGTCATGCATAAAAATAAATTACTGTTTTGCGCTTTGGGTTTTTTAGCCCCTGGCACAGGTTTAAATGTTTTCTATCTCAAGGGATTATTAAATATCTGGGCATGGCTCCATATGCTAGGTCTCTTCAGTGGTATTTTGGGTTGGAAGCTATTAGGTGCCAGTGGTATGTCATCTGCCCTAGGTTGGGCTTTGGCCGCATATGGATTTATCTCACTCATAGCAAGTTGGCTCACAACCATTGTCTTTGGCTTGCGTCCAGATGAAAAGTGGGATGCACAATTTAATTCCAATAGCTCACTTAAAAGTGACTCAGGTTGGTTAGTTATTCTTTGCGTCATTCTAAGTCTCATGATTGGCGCTGCAGTCATGATGGTTGGATTAGCGATTGCATTTGAGCAACATTTCATCAGTCAGTTTGAAGAAGCTAGAAAAATTTCTCAGTAATCAGATAAATGTAAGATCAATAAAAAAGGTGGCCTATAGCCACCTTTTTTATTGAACATCATTACAAATTAAAACTGATCTGCCCTAAGTTGGTTAACAGCAGGACCGCCGCTCAATACTGCAGATGCCATCCCTGGAACCTGGCTTAAAAGATATTCAGCATAAAAATGGGCAGTGCCAATTTTGGCAGAGTAAAAATCCGGGTCTTCTGCTATTTTTTTCTCTGAAACCAATAAGGCTCTTGCCATTTGCCAGCCAGATAATAAGGTACCAGCTAATTTTAAGTAGGTTGTTGCACCAGCAAAAACATCTTTAATGTCAGATTTAAAGTTTGCAACAACATATTCAATAACTGACTCAAAAGAAACCCTAGCAGCATGCAAATGTTTGAGCATTGCTTTAGCTTCTATCGAGCCACTTGCTTGAAGTTCATTTTCAGTTTCCTGAATGAGTGTGGCAATTGATTTTGCAACCTGACCACCATCGCGATATGTTTTACGACCCACCAAATCATTCGCTTGAATAGCTGTGGTGCCTTCATAAATCGGCAAGATACGTGCATCGCGATAGTATTGCGCGGCGCCAGTTTCCTCGATATAGCCCATACCCCCATGTATCTGAATGCCTAAACTAGCAACATCGACCGACATTTCAGTCGCAAATCCTTTAACAATGGGTACCAAGTAGTCATAAAAAGCGGCGTTCTTTTTGCGGATGGCTTCATCAGTCGAATGATGCGCCTGATCGCAAGCAGCAGCTGCCACATAAGCCATAGCTCGAGCGCCTTCGGAATAAGCACGCATGGTCATCAACATGCGCTTGACATCAGGATGATGAATAATGGCAACTGGCTCAGCTGAACCTGCTAAGTCTTTTGACTGAGTCCTATCATTGGCATACCAAACAGCCTGTTGATAAGCACGATCAGCAATAGCTACACCTTGCATACCAACTGCAAAACGAGCTGCATTCATCATGATGAACATGTACTCTAAGCCACGATTTTCTTCTCCAACTAGATAAGCAATGGCACCGCCATGATCACCAAATTGAAGAACAGCTGTTGGGCTAGCCTTGATACCTAATTTGTGCTCAATAGAGACACAGTGCACATCATTTCGATCTCCAAGCGATCCATCGTCATGAACCATGAACTTAGGAACTACAAATAATGAAATTCCTTTAACACCCTCAGGTGCACCAGGGCAACGGGCCAGAACCAAATGCACGATATTTTCAGCCATATCGTGCTCACCATAGGTAATATAAATTTTGGTTCCAAAAATTTTGTAGGAACCATCATTCTGCAATTCTGCTCGAGACCGAACAGCAGCCAAATCCGAACCAGCTTGTGGCTCCGTTAAATTCATGGTCCCAGTCCACTCTCCAGAAACCATTTTAGGAATATAGCGTTGCTTTAATTCAGGGCTAGCCGCTGTTAACAATGCCTCTATAGCACCATCCGTTAACAATGGGCAAAGGGCAAATGACATATTTGCAGCATGAAGCATTTCTGCGCAAGGTGTTGCAATAACTTTCGGGAAACCTTGACCACCAAATTCAATGGGATGAATAACACCTTGCCAACCCGATTCGCCAAATTGTTTAAAAGCTTCTTTGAACCCAGGTGTGGTTGTAACATCACCATTTTTCCAAGAGCTAGGATTTTGATCACCATCCCAATTTAATGGCTCCAAAATTTCACTGCAGAATTTTCCAGATTCCTCAAGCACTGCAGCAGCAGTATCTAAATCGTAATCTTCAAAACCTGGTAGCTGAGTAATTTGCTCAACGCCTGCGATATTCTGAAGAACAAATAGCATATCTTTGACTGGTGCTTTGTACGTCATTTGATGCCTTTAAAAAGGATTAACCTAGCTCTGCAATTAATTCGGGAACTGCTGTAAATAAATCAGCAACTAATCCGTAATCAGCGACACCAAAAATTGGAGCCTCGGGGTCTTTGTTGATAGCAACAATCACTTTAGAATCTTTCATACCCGCTAGATGCTGAATCGCGCCCGAAATTCCAATTGCAATATAAAGCTCGGGAGCTACAATTTTTCCGGTTTGGCCAACTTGATAATCATTGGGCGCGTATCCTGCATCCACAGCAGCACGAGAAGCCCCCATGGCAGCACCAAGCTTGTCGGCTAACGCACCCAAGATTGATTCGTATTGCTCACCTGAACCCAAAGCCCTACCACCAGACACCACAATTTTTGCGGCAGATAATTCAGGCCGACTTAATTTGCTGATTTCGCGATTGACAAAACCTGATTGGCTATTGTTAGCAACTGCCAAACAAGTTTCAATACTTGCAGAACCTCCAGTAGCAGGTGCTGGATCAAAACTCGTAGTTCGAACTGTGATAACTTTTATGGCGTCCATTGTCTGAATAGTTGCAATGGCATTTCCAGCATATATAGGGCGTTCAAAAGTATCACTTGAAATCACTTTTGTAACATCTGATATTTGAGCAACATCTAATTTAGCGGCAACACGCGGTAAAACATTCTTACCTATCGCAGTTGAAGCTGCCAAAATATGAGTGTAGTTGGGTGCAAGTGTCAGAATTTGTTCAGCCAAATTTTCAGCCAGATGATTCTCTAAATGCGGCGCATCTGCATGAATGACTTTTGTCACACCAGAAACTTTTGAAGCCGCTATTGCAACCTCACCAGCATGATGGCCAGTTACCAAAACATGCACATCACCACCGCACAACAAGGCAGCAGCAATAGCATTAAGTGATGCGACATGTAACACTTGGTGATTGTGCTCCGCTATTACCAAACAAGTCATTTAAATCACCTTCGCTTCATTTTTAAGTTTTTCGATCAGCGTCTTTATGTCAGGCACCATAACTCCAGCTTTACGAGTTGGTGGCTCCATCACTTTTAATGTTTTCATTCGAGGGGCAATATCCACACCAAGATCTTCTGGCTTAAGTATTTCTAGAGGCTTTTTCTTGGCCTTCATGATGTTGGGAAGCGTGGCATAACGTGGTTCATTCAAGCGAAGATCCGTAGTTATCACTGCTGGTAGGGAAAGAGATAAGGTCTCTAAACCACCATCCACCTCACGCGTAACAGTCACCTTGCCATCAGACACTTGAACTTTAGAAGCGAAAGTCGCTTGAGGCAAATTAAGCAGAGCCGCCAACATTTGCCCTGTTTGGTTGCTATCGTCATCAATTGCTTGCTTACCCAAGAAGATCAAATCTGGTTGCTCTTTATCAACGATCACTTTTAAGAGCTTAGCAACTGCCAAAGGTTGAAGTTCAACTTCTGTTTCAATCAAAATACCTCTATCAGCACCAATAGCCATCGCCGTTCTGAGTGTTTCCTGACTTTGAGTGAGGCCGCAAGAAACAGCAATGACTTCAGTTGCAGTGCCGGCTTCTTTGAGACGAACAGCTTCTTCAACAGCAATTTCATCAAAGGGATTCATGCTCATCTTCACATTAGCAGTCTCAACACCTGAATGATCTGATTTGATGCGAATCTTGACGTTGTAATCTATAACCCGCTTAACGGCGACTAAAATTTTCATAGGTTGATCCAGTTACTTGGGGCTGTATATTTATCAATGGTAACTTCAATATGAGTCAATCAACTATCACTTAGGTGACATATCAATTGATATTGGAATTCTTTTTAAAAACAAATAAAGCGTGTAAGTCGTTATTTTATAACATTTAGAACAAAAATTAGTTGAGGCTTAAAAGCATTAAAGGTCTGCCAATTCTTTCAGGTGAGCGACCACACTGCGCGCAAGGGCTGACAGGTTGTAGCCCCCCTCTAAACAACTAACGATTCGACCTTCGGCAGTTTCCTTAGCGATAATCATCAATTGACGAGTCATCCAAGCGTAATCGGCCTCTACTAAGCCCATCTGACCCATATCATCTTCACGATGGGCGTCAAATCCGGCTGATATAAAAATAAACTGAGGCTTAAATTCTCTTAAACGAGGGAGCCATTGAAGCTCAATCACTTCTCGAACTGCCTCACCTGCTGAATAGGCAGGTAGTGGCACATTCAGCATATTGGGGAGATTGGGATTTGTTTTTGTATAGGGGTAAAACGGATGCTGAAAGTAGCTACACATTAATACTCTCGGATCATCCTTAAATGCCGCCTCAGTGCCATTACCGTGATGCACATCAAAATCAACAATAGCAACACGCTCAAGTCCGTACTGTTCCATGGCATGTTTAGCTGCAATGGCAATATTATTGAAAAAACAAAATCCCATGGCCTGGTCAGGTTCAGCATGGTGCCCAGGGGGCCTTAAACAGGTAAATGCATTTTTTACTTCACCTTGCATGACTGCATCCACTGCAGCAATTGCGCCACCAGCAGAGCGAAGAGCCGCATTCCAAGTGTGAGGGTTCATATTGGTGTCCCCATCAATACTTGAATATCCCTCTTTGGGTGACAAGGCTTTAATGCGCTGAATATGCTCTTGCGTATGAATTAAGGCTAACTGATCTTCAGTTGCTAGCGGAGGAGAAATACGAGTAAAAAAATAATCAATCCGACTTAAGATTAATTGGTCTTCTATAGCCTGTAAACGCTCAGGACATTCCGGATGGTGTTGCCCCATCTCGTGTTGTAAACAATCTAAGTGACTTATGTATGCAGTACTCATATCAATCTGAAAAAATCGGTGGATAATTACTCAATTAACTTAAGGTAATATTTTTCTACTCAACATCATTCAACTAATTCTAATCAATACATTGCTTAAAACTCTTACCCATTTAACCTTTGATCTGATACCTAAGCTAGCCCTTCAATACAAAAGAGCTTTCTCTTTGGTATTGACTGTGAGTTTTCTATCAGCCTGCGCCAACCTTCCAAGCATACCAACAAGTTCAACAACAGAGAATACTGGGTCTAATAGTCAGCCCAACAGTCAGCCCAACCTTATTGCTGAAGCTGAGGAAAAGCCTGAATCTTTAAAGCCTTTTTTAGAGCAGTTGGCTCTCAGACATCATATTCCACTAGCTGACTTACAGAATGCTTTTCAGGATGCTAAAACTATCCCCAGCGTCAAAAAATTAGTTTTACCACCCCCACCTGGCTTTCAGAAAAACTGGAAGGTCTATCGAAGCCGATTCATCGAACCTAGAAGGTTTGCTGCGGGACAGCAATTCTGGAAAAAGCATCAAGATTTTATTCAGAAGACATCCGATAAAACTGGCATCCCCGGAGAGATCATTGTTTCCATTATTGGAGTAGAAACTATTTATGGCAGAAATATGGGTAGCTTCTCGGTCAGAGATACCTTGCTGACTCTTGGATTTAGCTATCCAGAAACTCCTAATAAGAAAACACGTGAAACATTATTTAAGAATCAACTCGAAGATTTAGTCCTTCTTTGCTGGAAGGAGAATTCAAAAGCAGTGGCATTTAAAAAATGTCTCACTCAAAGTGGTTCGTATGCAGGGGCGATTGGCTTACCCCAGTTTATGCCTGGAAGTATTTTAAGATTTGCTGTTGATGGAGATCAGGATGGCAAGATTGATCTTCGTAATTCACCAGAAGATGCCATTGCCAGCGTTGCTAACTTTCTAAAAGAGCACGGCTGGGTGAATGGAGAGCCTGTTTATTTTGACTTAAAAGATGATGACGATGCTCCTGTGTCTGCAAAGCAATTAGCTGATGGCGCACCTGTAGCAAAACTTCAATTAGGTGATTTAGTTACTAAAAATATTATTGATAAAACTGAGTTACCCGATGACACTCCTAGTTTGATCGTTGATTTACCAAGCCCAGGTAATGACGGTGGTACTGAGGTCAGGTATGTTGTTGGCCTAAGGAACTTTATTGCTGTTTGTGAATACAACAGAAGTTTCTTTTATGCACAGTCAGTGGCAGAATTTGCAGAAGTCTTAAGAGGTGAGATGCCCATCAATGAGACAAGTGCCAAAAAGAAGAATAAGCCCACTAAAAAAAGTAAGCCAAAGAATAAAACAAAAAAGAAGCCTGCAACGCAGGCCACTTAGTATGGTGTGAAGTTAGCTAGTCACTAAGCCGTAATCTCTTAAGCAGGGAAAACGCCTGTTGAGAGATAACGGTCACCGCGATCGCAAACAATAAACACAATCGTTGCGTTCTCAATCCGCTCAGCCACACGCAGAGCAACAACCAATGCGCCTGCTGCAGAGATTCCGCAGAAGATACCTTCTTCTCTAGCCAATCGTCTTGCCATATCTTCAGCAGCTGCTTGGCTCACATACTCAATCCGATCAACCTTAGCATCTGCATAGATTTTGGGGATGTATTCAGGAGACCATTTACGGATGCCAGGGATTTGAGAACCATCCTCTGGTTGCGCACCAATGATCTGAATCAGCGGATTCTTCTCTTTTAAATAGATAGATACACCTGTAATGGTGCCTGTGGTTCCCATCGATGAAACAAAGTGAGTAATTTGACCTTCGGTATCATTCCAGATCTCAGGGCCAGTTGATTCAATATGAGCAAGGGGGTTATCCTTGTTTGCAAATTGATCAAGGATGATGCCCTTACCTTCTTTTTGAAGTTGAGTGGCGTAGTCTCTAGCGTACTCCATGCCTCCCTTTGAGGGCACCAAAATCAACTCAGCACCATAAGCAGCCATACTTTGACGACGCTCAATACTTTGATTTTCTGGCATGACCAAAATCATTTTGTAACCCAGTATGGCGGCAACCATGGCTAGCGCAATGCCAGTGTTACCACTGGTTGCCTCAATTAATGTATCACCAGGCTTGATGTCGCCTCTGGCCTCAGCACGCATGAACATGGATAAAGCAGGACGATCTTTGACAGAGCCGGCAGGATTATTACCCTCCAGCTTACCTAATATGATGTTGTTTCTTTCAGCATTACCCGCACCAGGAATTCTTTGCAAGCGAACCAGCGGGGTGTGACCAACTGTTTGGGCAATTGTGGGGTAGTTAGGATGATTTGTAGACATATGTCAGTATCTTAATGTATTTCAATAGCCGACATATGTCTTATAAAAAGATCAGTAACTAATTAGCTGGGCTTATTTTGTTTCTTTTGTCTTTTTGGCTTTACTGACTTCGCCAGATTCACTTTTTTCTTTATTGCTTCTTCGAGTGGTCTTTTCCTTTGCGCCTTCCTTGGTGTTTTCTTTTTTGCTTTCTTTTTTGATATTTCTTTTAGGTTCTTGATTAGCGACAGAACTCTTACTATTAACTGTTAATCCATTGCTCATTAAACGCTCAACTGTTTTTTCACCAATGCCTTTAACGCGGGTATGCAAGTCATTAGAATCTTTGAAGGGACCATTCTTTTTCCTTTCAGTAAGAATGGCTTTAGCCTTGGAAGGCCCTAAACCTCTAACCGACTCTAAAGCAGTCTGATCGGCTGAGTTCACCTCAACAGCTGCATGGGCTTGGCCCATCAACATAGCTAAACTAAGAATGGCGCCAAGAAAAACTTTAACTGTTTTAAATAAAAAATTTGACAACATATAACTCCTCTTAAAGTAAAAAGCCCCATCGAAATGATGAGGCTTTTGTTTAACGTGGAATCAACGTGATAGTTGACAAAAATTAACGCTTAAATAGGTTGGGCTAAATAATCAGAATTATCTGACAACCAATTGATGTATTTTCTGACACCCTGCTCAACCGTTAAGAAGTCTGCCGTATATCCAGCAGCCCTTAATTGGGTTAAATCTGCTTGAGTAAATGACTGGTACTTCCCTCTTAGAGCATCCGGGAAAGCCGTGTACTCAACTAGGTGTTCATCAACCAGCTCGTGCAATGAAAATTCTTTTTCACCTTTGTGCGCTCTTAAAGAATTGATCACTGATCTCGCAACATCATTAAAAGGCTGCGCACGACCGGTACCTAAGTTAAAAATACCACTCTTCTCTGGATTATCTTGAAAGAATAAATTGACTTTAACAACGTCCCCCACAGAAACGAAGTCTCTTTTTTGCTCACCTTCAGCGTATCCACCATATTCACCAAATAGTTTGACAGTGCCAGACTCTAAGAATTGGTGATAGTGATGGAATGCAACCGAAGCCATGCGTCCCTTGTGAGACTCACGGGGTCCGTATACATTGAAATAACGGAATCCTACAACTTGTGCCGATGTTTGCTCGTCAGCAATACGTTGTCGCACAACTTGATCAAATAGAAACTTAGAGTAGCCGTAAACATTCAGCGGCTTTTCAAACTCGCGATTTTCTTTAAATATGTCTGAGCCACCATAAGTAGCTGCTGAAGAGGCATATAAAAACGGTACTCTTTGAGAAGTACAGATATCTAATAAATCTATTGAGTAGCGATAGTTATTAGCCATCATGTATTGGCCATCAGTTTCCATGGTGTCCGAGCAAGCACCTTCATGAAAGATGGCTTCTACTTTGCCAAACTTACCCCTAGCAAACGCATCTACAAATTCAGACTTATCTAAGTAATCAGAAATCTCTAAATCAGCAAGATTGCGATATTTATCAGCAGGCTTTAATTCGTCAACAGCAATCACATTTTTAATGCCGCGCAGATTGAGCGCTTGGACAATGTTTGCTCCAATAAATCCAGCTGCGCCAGTTACGATATACGTCATTGCAATTCCTCTAAAGAGACTGTTGCTGTTCCTAATTTACCGACTACGATACCACCTGCTTTATTAGCCAGCTTCATAGCTTGGCCAGCAGGCCACTTAGCGGCGAGTGCCACTGCCATCGTTGCAATGACTGTATCACCAGCACCTGATACATCAAATACTTCACGGGCAACTGCTTTAACGTGTTCAACGCCAGCAGCCGTAAATAAACTCATACCCTCTTCAGATCTTGTTAATAAGAGTGCATCGAGTTTTAGTTGCTCTCTTAATTCTTGCGCCTTAAGAGTTAACTCAGCTTCATCCTTCCAGCGGCCAATGACCTGCCTTAACTCAGAACGATTAGGGGTAATGATGGATGCACCTTGATATTTACTGTATTCATCACCTTTTGGATCAACCAATACCACTTTACCGGCAGCTCTTGCTGCAGCAATCATTTGAGTGACGTGCGTTAAACCACCCTTACCGTAGTCAGAGAAAATAACGGCATCTACATCTTTTAATAATGACTGAAATTGTTCTAATTTATTGAGCAACGCTTCATGGGTCGGCGCCTGCTCAAAATCTAAACGTATTAATTGTTGTTGGCGTGCGACGACTCTTAATTTAACGGTTGTAGGCAGGCTGGCATCTCTTTGTAAGAAGCTCTTCACACCCTGAGCTTTGAGCAATTCTTCAATCCGTCTTCCTGGCTCATCATCACCAACAACACCTAAGATTGATATCTGAGCGCCCATACTGGCAGCATTGCGTGCGACGTTGGCAGCGCCACCTAAGCGCTCATCGACCTTGCTAACATGGACAACGGGTACTGGGGCTTCAGGGGAAATTCTTTCAGTATCACCAAACCAATAGCGATCCAACATGACATCCCCCACAACTAGTAATCTAGCTTGGCGAAATTGCTGAATATCAGTTGCAGATAATTGGATGTCCATGATCTATATTTTCTAATAACTTGAAGTTGATAGCCTGATTAAATTGAGCGTCCAGATGGAGCTGCACCCTCGCCGCGTCTTGGTGAATAGGATTCCCAGTAATTGCAACCTGGACATTGCCAATAAAAACGTCTCGCTCTAAAACCACAGTTGCCACAAGTGTAACGGGCTAAAGAATTGGTTCTTTGTTTTAATAATCCCAACGAAGCTTTGATCTCTTGGGCAGTTTTGTCATTTTGAGCAACTTCAGCCAACATCAGGCGTGCTTGCGCTCTTAAAGCCATAGCAGTTAAGCTGGGTGTGTGGTCCATGACGCTCGTCATCAAGGCTTCTGCTTGAGGCACGCCTTGTATAGCCATGACGTGCTTGAAAGTGATATCTAATAACTCACCCCCAGCTTGTGTTTCCAAAGCATCTATCAGGACTTGTAAACCTTCTTGCGGCTTACCAAGGGCTTTGTGTACATCAATCCAACGATCAGCCACTAATGCTAAATAAGCTACATGATTTTTTGCAATCTCAGACCATGTATCTAGGGCTTTTTGCAATTGATTCTGAGTGACCAACCAATCCCCCATCAAGATCGTGGCACGAGGGTGATTAGGAACTGCTGCCATAGCTTGTTGAATGTAATCTAAGGCCTGATCGCTCTTTTTAGCCTGAAGAGCCTCTTCAGCCAACTGACAATTGAAGTGTGCTATTTCTTTATGCAGACTTTTATCCTGAAGGGCTTCCAACTCTTTTGAAGAATTGATAGCTTGCGCCCAGTCTTTTTCGATCTGATACATCTCCAAAAGGCTTTCTTTGGCAGGAATACCATATTTACTATGGCTACCTACTTGGCAAAGAGAGCTTTCAGCTCTATCCAATAAACCGGCCCTTAAAAAATCTCGGCCCAATTCATAAGCTGCATGATCTCGGTGTCTTGAAGGTAAACCTTCACTACTTGCTAAATGCTGATGAACTCGAATAGCCCGCTCTGTTTCACCACGACGACGAAATAAGCTACCTAAAGCGAAATGCAATTCAGTTGTCTCAGGGTCTAGCTGAGCAATTTGCACCAAAGCATCAATGGCTTTATCAGGCTCTTCATTGAGTAATAAATTGAGGCCTTTGAAAGTAGATTTCTGTTGGGCTAAGCGATCAATTTCATCTTCACGTTTTTCTAAACGCATATCCCAACGAGCGCCAATCCACCCCAAGCCAAAAATAATAGGGAGGGCGAATAACCACCAGGTTTCAATTTTCAACACGATTTATGAACGACTTTTTTTAAAGCGGCTTAATGAGATCCCGCTTAGTAGCGTTAGCAAAATGCCACAAGAAAATGCCACAAATAGAACCAATATAAGAGGGGTTTCCCAAACTAAACCAGGAATCAATTGAAAGCTAATCTCTTGGGTGTTGCCCAAGGCGAGTAATACTAAAAGAGTAAATAAGATGATTCGCCCAATGATCCGCAAAGATTTCATTGCGGCATTAAGAAACGCGGTCATTCTGAGGATTCATCCTTTTTAGGAAAATCAACTCTCTCTCTTAATTCTTTGCCAGGCTTAAAGTGAGGAACATGTTTTTCTGGAACCATGACGGCTTCTCCAGATTTAGGGTTACGACCCTGACGCGGTGGACGGTGGTGCATGACGAAACTACCAAAACCTCGCAATTCAATGCGCTTACCTTCAGCTAAGGCTTGCGACATCGTATCGAGCAAAGTTTTGACGGCAAGCTCAACATCCCGCGGCAATAGCTGCGGGAATGCCTGAGCCAGGCGCTCTACCAATTCTGATCGTGTGATCGTCGAAGAATCACTGCGTTCTAAATCGTCCATAACTAAACAATATTCTTTTTTTCTAGTTTTGAGAATCCCCATTCTAAAAAAAGAATGGGGATTTTCCGTTACATTAAACCAAGGTACTAATTAGTTACCCTGATTGTCCATCTTAGCTTTTAACAAGGCACCTAAGTTCGTAGTACCCGCGCTACCATCGTTCTGCATCTTACTCATAGTCTGTTGCTGATCAGCACTATCTTTAGCTTTAATTGACAAGTTGATGTTGCGTGACTTACGGTCAATATTGATGATCATTGCATTAACAGCGTCACCTTCTTTGAGTAAGTTACGAGCATCTTCAACGCGGTCAGTTGAGATTTCAGAAGCGCGCAAATAGCCCTCAACTTCATCAGCCAACTGAATCACAGCACCCTTAGCGTCAACACTCTTCACAGTACCGTCAACGATGCTGCCTTTGTCGCTAGAAGATGTGTAGTTATTGAATGGGTCGCCAGACATTTGCTTGATACCCAAAGAGATGCGCTCTTTCTCAACGTCGATAGCTAAAACAACCGTCTCAACTTCGTCACCTTTTTTGTACTTGCGAACAGCTTCTTCGCCAGTCTCTTGCCATGACAAATCAGACAAGTGAACTAGACCGTCGATGCCGCCTGGCAAACCAATGAATACGCCAAAGTCAGTAATAGATTTGATCGCGCCGCTTAACTTCTCACCTTTTTGGTGGATGCGAGCAAATTCGTCCCATGGGTTAGCTTTACATTGCTTCATGCCCAAGCTAATACGACGCTTGTCTTCATCAATATCAAGAACCATCACTTCAACTTCTAGACCTAACTGAACGATTTTGCTTGGAGCAACGTTCTTATTAGTCCAATCCATTTCAGAAACGTGAACCAAACCTTCGATACCTGTTTCGATTTCAACGAATGAACCGTAGTCAGTAAGATTTGTAACCTTACCGAATAAACGTGTGTTTGGTGGGTAACGACGAGCAATACCAACCCATGGGTCATCGCCTAATTGCTTGATACCCAATGAAACACGGTTCTTATCTTGATCATACTTAAGGATCTTAGCGGTCACTTCTTGACCAACAGTCAACATCTCGCTCGGGTGACGCACACGACGCCATGCCAAGTCAGTGATGTGCAACAAGCCGTCCACACCGCCGAGGTCAACGAACGCACCGTAGTCAGTAATGTTTTTAACAATACCTTGCACAACAGTGCCTTCTTTAAGGTTGGAGAGCAACTTAGCACGCTCTTCACCTTGGCTAGCTTCAACAACAGCACGACGAGACAACACAACGTTGTTGCGTTTACGATCGAGCTTGATAACTTTGAACTCCATGGTCTTGCCTTCGTATGGAGTAGTGTCCTTAATAGGACGCGTATCCAACAAAGAACCCGGCAAGAAAGCACGGATACCGTTAACCATCACAGTTAAACCGCCTTTAACTTTTCCTGTTACAGAACCAGTTACGAGTTCACCTTGTTCTAAGGCCTTCTCTAGGTTTAACCAAGAAGCTAAACGCTTCGCTTTGTCACGTGACAACACTGTGTCACCGTAACCGTTTTCTAATGCGTCAATCGCAACAGAAACGAAATCGCCTGGTTGAACTTCAACTTCACCTTGATCGTTAAGGAATTCCTCAACAGAGATAAAAGCTTCAGACTTCAAACCGGCATTTACCACTACAAAGTTGTGATCGATACGCACAACTTCAGCGGAAATAACTTGACCTGCCTTCATATTGGAACGGGCTAGGGATTCTTCAAATAGAGCTGCAAATGATTCAGACATGTGTTTTCACTATAAAGCCGTCAAAAGACTCGACGGGTTAGATTGCAAATGCCAGTACTCGCGTTGCAAGGACTGACTCCTAAACATCCTCAGTTACTCAATTAACCTATTTAGTTAACTTGATGCCACTTCAGAATTTGATTCACTGCCTCTTCAATTGTCATAGACGTGGTGTCGAGGTAGTGAGCCCCTTCAACAGTCTTAAGTGGCGAGCTACTGCGATTTGCATCGCGTTCGTCCCGGTCACGTAAATCCTGTAAAAGGACCTGAATGTTAGCAGAAAAGCCCTTAGCTATCAATTGTTTATAGCGCCGTTCAGCCCTCGCTTCGGCGCTGGCTGTCAAATAGACCTTGGTCACTGCATCCGTAAAAATAACACTGGCCATATCCCTGCCATCAGCAACTAAACCCGGTTTTTGTCTAAAAGCACGCTGTTTGGTCACTAAAGCTTGGCGGACCATAGGATGAATAGCCACTTCAGAAGCCCTTCTACCCATCTCTTCCTGGCGAATCTGCTCACTCACATCTTCGCCATCAAGAACTATCCTATCCCCTTGAAATATAACACTTAAATTCTTTGCAATAGGAGCCAATTCTTCCTCAGAAGCAGTTGAAATACCCTTTTTAAAGCTCGCTAAACCAACCAATCGGTACAGTGCGCCACTATCTAAATAGTGATAACCCAGATGTTCGGCCACTTTCTGCGCAACAGTTCCTTTGCCAGATGCAGTAGGGCCATCGATGGCAATAACAGGGCTATTTATGGAGGTTGTTGGGGTCATCGGAGAGATTATTCTTTGATTTAAGCGAGGTTGAATGGTCTATTTTCGCTGAATTTTTCTTAAAATATTTCTTAATGTGGAATATTTGACGCTGAAAAAAGGTGGATTTGGATGATTTTAACGCCCCAATTACAGTTTTTTTTGGCTTTAAGAATGGGCTATTTGCCCAAAAGCCTTGAAATAATCAGGGAAAGTTTTAGCCACACAATCAGGTTCATTGATACGAACTGCATGCGGCCCGAACGCCGCCAGGGAAAAACACATGGCCATGCGGTGATCATCGTAAGTATCAATGCCAGATTCTGGAGTCTGCCAATTGATGGGTGGCGTGACTTTAATAAAGTCGTCTCCTGATTCAACCACTGCACCCATCTTTTGTAATTCTTTAGCCATTGCAGCAATACGATCAGTCTCTTTCACTTTCCAACTAGCAATACCCGTTAATTTAGTGGAACCTTCTGCAAATAATGCAGCCACTGCCAAAGTCATCGCCGCATCAGGAATAGCTAAACAATTAAGTTCAATACCTTGTAAGCGGCCACTCGGTGTATCCACACCTCTAACCTCAATCCAATCATCTCCAGCCATGACATTAGCGCCCATCTGATTGAGCGCTTCAGCAAATGCCACGTCCCCTTGAATACTATGACGACCCACGCCAGTTACTCGAATGGGACCACCGGTAATAGCACCTGCCGCTAAAAAATAAGATGCTGATGAAGCATCACCTTCAACGTGTAATGTTCCTGGAGTGCTGTAAGGCTGACCGCCATTGGCTGGGATATAGAATTTCTGCCAATGATCATTGCGCACATCAACGCCAAAGCGACTCATCAACTTCAAGGTGATATCAATATAAGGTTTAGAAATTAACTCTCCAACAACTTCAATACAGATTTCATTTTTTGCTACTAATGGCAAAGCCATCAAAAGTGCTGTTAAGAACTGACTGGATACATCGCCACGTACCCGAATAATTTCATCCGTACGTATTTGACCTTTTGATATTTTTAGTGGAGGGTAGCCTTCATTTTGTTCATAAGCTACTTTTGCTCCCACCATACGAAGACCATCCACCAAATCACCAATGGGTCTTTCGTGCATCCGTGGAACACCATGCAAGCGATAGTCACCACCGAGAATAGCCAAGGTCGCTGTTAATGGACGAATCGCTGTTCCGGCATTACCCATAAATAAATCAGCTGTGTCTTTTGGAAAGCGCCCTGAACAACCGACCACAACACAATCACCATCTGACTCATCAATACCCACACCCAAAGTCTTGAGCGCATCACGCATCACTCGGGTGTCATCAGCATCCAACAAACCTTTTAAGCGGGTTGTACCACTGGCTAAAGCAGATAGAAGTAAAACGCGATTAGAAATACTTTTTGATCCGGGTAAGGCTACAACACCCTCAGCTTTTTTAAATGGACCTAAATGAATATAGTCAGGATTTAATCCAGAAGAAGTCGTCATCAACGACCTTCCCACTTCTGACGTTCCGCGCTAGCTCTTGTGAATGCTTTTAAGAGTGAATCACTATCTTCTTTAGCAATCATCTCTCTTAGATTTTTCGTCAGCGCTAGGTAGTTATCAAGCTCTTTAAGAATAGCTACCTTATTAGCCAAACAAATATCGCGCCACATTTCTGGGCTAGATGCTGCAATTCTGGTGAAGTCTCTAAAGCCGGCGCCAGCAAGATCTAACTTAATGGCAGCATCTTCTGAATTAGCAACTTGCAGCATCAATGCATAAGAAAGAATATGCGGCAAATGTGAAATAGATGCAAAGATTGCATCATGTTGCAATGATGACATTCTGCTGGTGACTGCCCCTGTTGCTTGCCAGAAATCATCAATCAGCTGAACAGCTTCAGGGTGATTTTCTTGAAGCGGACAAAGAACAACTTCTTTACCTTGATATAAGTTGGCTTTAGCTGATTCTGCACCATGTTGCGCACCACCCGCGATTGGGTGAGCAGGTACAAATTGCGCAACCTTGTCACCCAAAGCAGTTTTAGCTGCCATGATCACATCAGACTTAGTGCTTCCCGCATCAGTGATCAATGCCTTTGATTTGATATGAGGCTCGATTGCATGCAGGACTGAAAATGTCTGAGCTACTGGCACACACACCACAATCACATCCGCTTGTTTGGCACACTCCTCAAGACTAACTACTTGATCAATGGCTCCCATTTTTAGAGCCTGATCTAAATTAGCTTTTGATCGACCTACACCTAGGATTTTTGTAAAGGTATTGGCTTGGCGGTGCGCCAAACCAATTGATGCACCAATTAAACCTACACCCACAATACCCAAGGTGAGATTTTTATTTGCTAAGAGGGTCTCTGAAGTTGAGCTCATTTATTTACGATTTTCATTTAGTATTTTTATTTAGTATATTTTTTAGTGCTTTTATGAAGACTTCATTCTCTTCAGGCAAGCCAATCGAAATACGCAACCACTCAGGCAAACCATAATTACCAACAGGTCGCACAATCACACCCGCTTTTAATAACTCTAGATTGACCTTAGAGCCGGAGTCAGCCTGATCACCAACTTTCACTAAAACAAAGTTACCTGATGAAGGAATGTATTTCAAACCCATTTGGTCAAACGCCTGCGTTAACTGAGCATAGCCAGCTTGATTCAGGTCATAGCATTTTTTTAAGAATTCTTGATCGCCTAAAGCTGCAATAGCTGCTGCCTGTGCCAAGCTATTGACGTTAAATGGCTGACGGATTCTGTTTAATAAATCCGTTAAATTGTTTTGCGCGATGCCATAACCAATTCGAAGTCCAGCTAGGCCATAAGCTTTTGAAAAACTTCTTGAAACAATCACATTCGGAAAGCGGCGCACCCAATCAACAGCGTTATATTGCTGTTCGGGAGTCAGGAATTCGTTATAAGCCTCGTCGACCACAACCACAACGTGCGCTGGTACTTGCTCAATGAATTGCTCAATGGCTTTTGCAGTTAAAAAACTCCCCGTTGGATTATTAGGATTAGCGACAAATACCAAACGTGTTTTAGCGTTGATGGCCTTTAGCATGGCAGGTAAATCATGACCAAGCTCTGAAGTAGCGGGAACTTCAACTGCCTTAGCACCAACTGCCTGGGTAGCCAGTGGATAAACGGCAAAAGCATGTTTTGAAAAAACGATCTCGTCACCCTCATGGGCAACTGCTCGGGTAGTTAGCTCAAGAATATCGTTACTACCATTACCTAGGGTGATCCACTCAAACGGTACGGAAAACTTTTTAGCCAATACATTTTTTAGTTCAAAACCGTTGGAGTCTGGGTAACGGGCTAAATCCTCAGCGGCTTTTAGCATCGCTTTTTTTGCTGAATCTGGCATACCCAAAGGGTTTTCATTCGAGGCTAGCTTAACAATCTTTGTTTCATCTAAACCAAACTCACGAGCCACTTCACTGATGGGGCGACCACCAACGTACGGTGCGATCTCACGCACGTAACTCAAACCAATTTTTTGCTCAAGCTTATCGGTCATCGCAACTCTTTCTTGATTTAGTGACTACGAGGGTACGAGCCCAACTTCTTAAAGAATGCTGCTTCTTTTTGTAACTCAGCCAAGGCTGCGGCCACCTTGGGATCATTGGCATGACCATCCATATCAATGTAGAAAAAATATTCCCAAGTACCACGTCTCGCAGGGCGAGACTCTAAACGATTCATGGAAACACCATGCTTAGCCAAAGGCGCTAAAAGTTGATGAACAGCACCAGGCTTGTTATCAACTGACAAAATGACAGAAGTTTGATCCTTACCAGATACCTCACAAGCGCCACGACTGATTACAACGAAACGTGTGCGATTATGTGGATCATCTTGAATCAAATTTTGAACAGGTAGTAAACCGTATTGTTGCTGTGCTGACGTACCTGCAATAGCAGCCAGCGTTGCATCAGAGGAAGCCATACGTGCTGCCTCACCATTGCTGCTAACAGCCTGACGCTCTAACTTAGGAGCATTGCTTGATAGCCAACGTTGACATTGAGCCAATGCCTGAGGATGTGCACAAACACGAGTGACCCCATTTAAATCACCCGTCTTGGTTAAGAGATGATGTTGGATGATGAGAGATACCTCACCCGTAATATTTAGATCCGTATCTAACAACAAATCAAGTGTTCTAGAAATGGCGCCCTCAGAAGAATTTTCTACAGGGACAACACCAAAGTCAGCGGAGCCGGCATCGACAGCCCTGAATACATCATCAATGTTGGCACATGGAACACCTTGAATAGATTGTCCAAATTGTGCGAATGCGGCTTGCTCAGAAAAAGTACCCTGTGGCCCTAAATAAGCCACCCGAACTGGCGCTTCAAGAGCGCGGCATGCTGACATAATTTCTCGCCAAATATAGGCAATACCATCAGACGTCAACGGACCTTTATTTTTTGATATTAAATTTTCAATGACTTGTTTTTCGCGCTCAGGACGAAAGACAGGCGCCTTTGCATCGATAGCATGCTTTACTTTTCCAACGGCTTGAGCTGCCTCAGCACGTTGCGCTAAAAGATCAAGCAGTTGTTGATCGATCGTATCAATACGAGCACGTAAAGGTGCAAGGTCTTTATCATCAGCAGCCACGTTCGAACTCCTTCATGTAATCGACCAAAGTTTCAACACCCTTCAGCGGCATAGCGTTGTAAATACTTGCACGCATGCCACCGATACTCTTATGTCCTTTGATGTTCACTAAACCGACTTTAGCCGCACCTTCAACAAACGCATCATTCAAACTTTCATCCTTAAGGAAAAAAGTGACGTTCATTCTAGATCGACAGTTTGACTTCACTTTACTTGTGAAAAAACTACTTTGGTCAATATAGTTATATAGAAGATTGGATTTGGCGATATTTTGTTTTTCCATGGCAGCAACACCACCTTGGCGTTTTAACCATTTAAATACAAGACCTGCCAAATAGATGCTGTAAGTCGGAGGCGTATTCAGCATGGAATCATTTTCTGATTGCTTAGCCCAATCCCACACCATCGGCGTGATGGGCATTGCATGACCTAATAGATCCTTGCGCACAATCACAATACTTAGACCAGCAGGTCCAATATTTTTTTGAGCTCCGCCAAATAAAACGCCAAAATCATTAACATCCCAAACTCGAGACAAGATGTTGCTTGAAACGTCAGCTACTAGGGGTTTGTTTACTTTGGGAATATATTGAAATTCAACACCGCCAACTGTTTCGTTGGTGCAGATGTGAACATAGGCAGCATCATCGGATAACTGCCAATCTTTTTGATCAGGAATAGATTTAAAGCCATCAGCGGCACTTGATGCAGCAATATTGACTTGACCATATTTCGCTGCTTCTTTAGCAGACTTTTCTGTCCAAATGCCCGTTAGGACAAAATCAGCCTTAGGTCCATTTTTTGCGAGGGGCATGAGGTTCATAGGGATGGCTGCGTTTTCACCTATAGCGCCACCCTGCAGAAGTAGAACGGCATAGGTATCAGGAATATTCATGAGTTCACGTAAATCAGCCACAACCTCTTCGTAACAAGCCATAAAAGCTTTGCTACGATGACTGACTTCCATTACACCCATGCCCAAACCTTGCCAGTTGAGCATTTCATCAGCAGCTTGTTTTAAAACTTCCTCCGGGAGCGTTGCCGGTCCAGGAGCGAAGTTAAAAACCCGATGATCAACCATTCTCCGGCTCCACGCCCTCATTTCCTGATAGGGCGGGATCAGCGGCTACAGCTTGATCTGAGTTTACTTGGTCTTGACCTTCTGAATCCAAATCATCTTCTTCTTCGTCATCACTCTCAGCAACACGCTGAAGACCAGATAACTGAGTACCCTCATCGACGTTGATCAAGGTAACACCCTGAGTAGCACGTCCCATCTCACGAATCTCTGAAACGCGTGTACGCACCAAGATACCGCCTGTTGTAATCAACATGATCTGATCTTGTTCAGAAACAAGTACAGCTGCTACTACTTTACCGTTGCGCTCAGTTGTCTGAATAGCAATCATGCCCTTCGTGCCACGACCATGTCGTGTGTACTCAGAAATAGGTGTACGTTTACCGAAGCCGTTTTCAGTGGCCGTTAAAACACTACTTGGAAGAATACTTGGCTCTTCTGGGTTAGCTTCCTGACCTTCGATCTCAGCAGGGGCTACCAGCATAGCAATGACACCATGAGTCTTGTCTAGGTTCATACCACGCACACCGCGAGCTGTTCGGCCCATTGGACGCACATCGTTCTCATCAAAGCGGACTGCCTTGCCTGCATCGGAGAAGAGCATCACATCATGTCGACCATCCGTAATAGCGGCGCCCACTAAATGATCACCTTCATCTAAATCCACAGCAATGATGCCGGCTTTACGCGGGTTTGAAAAATCAGATAAACGAGACTTCTTCACAACACCCTTTTGAGTGGCCATGAAAACATATTTATTTTCTTCGTAAGCTTTGATTGGAAGAATCACAGTGATCTTCTCACCTTCAATCAATGGGAAGATGTTTACGATCGGCTTACCACGTGAAGCACGACCACCTTGCGGCAACTCCCAAACCTTCAACCAATACATGCGTCCACGATCCGAGAAGCAAAGAATGGTGTCATGAGTATTGGCTACGAATAAAGTATCAATCCAATCTTCATTTTTAGTAGCTGTTGCTTGTTTACCACGACCACCACGCTTCTGAGCACGATACTCAGATAATGGCTGGCTCTTCATATAGCCACCGTGAGATAAAGTCACAACAAGATCTTGTGGCGTGATCAAATCTTCGGTAAATAATTCAGTCGCATTCATTTCAATGCGTGAACGACGACCGTTGTCACTTCCTGCCTGACCAAATTCAGCTTGAACAGCGTTAAGCTCTTCCGTGATGATGACTGTAATGCGCTCTGGCTTTGCCAAGATATCCAATAAATTAGCAATGACCAACATGACTTCTTTGTACTCATCAACAATCTTGTTTTGCTCAAGACCTGTTAAACGTTGCAAACGCATTTGCAAAATTTCTTGAGCTTGATCGTCGGATAAACGGTAAAAGCCATCAGCCTGCATACCTACTGCAGGATCCAAATCTTCTGGTCGGAAGGCGTTATAGCCACCGGGCGCATCTTTTTCCGCGCGAGACAACATTTCACGAACGACTTCAGAGTCCCATGATTTGAGTAGCAATTCGCGTTTTGCTTCAGGTGGTGTTGGTGCAGCTTTAATGATGCGAATGAATTCATCAATATTCGCCAATGCAACTGCCAAACCTTCTAAAACGTGACCGCGATCACGCGCCTTACGTAATTCAAATACAGTACGACGGGTAACCACTTCTCTTCTATGAGAAAGGAAACACTCCAACATCTGCTTGAGGTTCAACAAGCGGGGCTGGTTGTCCACCAATGCCACCATGTTCATACCAAAGGTGTCTTGTAGCTGAGTGTATTTGTATAGGTTGTTCAGAACCACTTCTGGAACTTCGCCGCGCTTAAGTTCAATCACAACGCGCATACCGGATTTATCAGACTCGTCACGGATATCAGAAATACCCTCGACCTTTTTCTCAGTAATTAATTCAGCGATGCGTTCAAGCAAAGTCTTTTTGTTAACTTGGTATGGCAACTCATCAACGATGATGGATTGGCGAGAACCTCGCTCCATATCTTCGAAGTGTGTCTTAGCGCGCATAACAACACGACCGCGACCAGTGCGGTAACCATCTTTGACGCCTTGGATACCATAAATGATGCCGGCTGTTGGGAAATCAGGAGCGGGAATGATTTCCATCAAATCGTCGATGGTGCACTCTGGGTTACTCAACAAATGCAAACAAGCTGAGATCACTTCATCTAAGTTATGAGGCGGGATATTTGTCGCCATACCCACCGCAATACCTGAAGAGCCATTGATGAGTAGATTGGGAATTTTTGCCGGAAGAATGAGCGGCTCTTTTTCGCTACCGTCATAGTTCGGGCCAAAATCAACCGTCTCTTTATCGAGATCGTCTAATAGCTGATGGGCTATCTTCGCCAAACGGATTTCGGTGTAACGCATCGCAGCAGCGTTATCGCCGTCGACTGAACCGAAGTTACCTTGACCGTCGACCAACATGTATCGTAGGGAGAAGTTCTGAGCCATACGAACAATCGTGTCGTAAACAGCTGAGTCACCGTGTGGGTGGTACTTACCGATCACGTCACCCACAATACGGGCAGACTTCTTGTAGGCGCGGTTCCAGTCATTATTGAGCTCATGCATGGCGAACAAAACTCGACGATGAACTGGCTTTAAGCCATCCCTCACATCAGGTAAAGCTCGACCCACAATTACGCTCATAGCGTAATCGAGGTAAGAACGACGCATTTCGTCTTCTAGGGATATTGGTAAAGTCTCTTTTGCAGCGTTATTTTGTGTGATTTCCATACAACAATTTTATCACTGCCTAGTTCCTTTTATGATAATTAAAGTGATAAACTTATAAAGTCCATATTAGATTGGTCTCCACACAGATAAGAAGAGAGAAAAATGAAAAAACTACTACAACTTATAGCTATTGCTAGTATTTCAATAAGTGCCAGCGTTTCTGCACAAAACGTTGATAACTGGGTCAATAGCTCTGGTACAGTTTGGAAAAACGGTACAAATGAACTTTGCTGGCGCAATGCCAACTGGACTCCAGCGACAGCTGCTCCAGGTTGTGACGGTGCCATTGCTAAAGCAGCAGCGCCATTACCAGCAGCAGTTGCCGCTAAAGTGACTTACACAGCTGACGCATTGTTTGACTTTGATAAATCAGTATTAAAACCAGCTGCTAAAACAAGCTTGGACAACTTAGTTGGCCAAATCAAGAGCTTGGCTTTAGAAGTTGTTATTGCTACTGGTCATACTGACTCAGTTGGAACAGATGCTTACAACCAAAAACTCTCAGTACGTCGTGCTGATGCTGTTAAGAATTACCTAGTAAGCAAAGGTATTGCTGATAGCCGTATCCAGATCGAAGGTAAAGGGGAATCACAGCCAGTTGCTGATAACAAGACAGATGATGGTCGCGCTAAGAACCGTCGCGTTCAAATCGAAGTAATCGGAACACGTAAGAAGTAATTCTTACTAACCCAAGAAAACCCGGTTGTTTTAACCGGGTTTTTTTACACCTAAAAATTGATACCAGTTGGCCTGAGTGACCCTTTGAGCCTGTCGTCATTGGGATTAAACAATTAATTGGTGGCTTGTTTAGAATAGAGCCATGAATGCAGATCAAAACGAATTAGATAAATTTAGCGCCCTTGCCCATCGCTGGTGGGATCCAACTAGCGAATTTAAGCCTCTACACGCCATCAACCCCCTACGCCTAGACTGGATACAGAAGCACATTCCTATTGCTGGCAAGAAGGTATTGGATGTCGGCTGTGGTGGCGGCATCCTAACTGAAGCCATGGCCAGAGCTGGCGCAAGTGCAAAAGGGGTGGATTTATCAGAAAAAGCTCTCAAAGTTGCAGATCTCCACGGTCTGGAAAGCGGCGTAAAAGTTGAGTATGAATACATCAGCGCTGAGGATTTAGCTTTAAAAGAGCCTGGGCAATACGATGTTGTTACTTGTATGGAAATGCTCGAGCATGTCCCAGAACCGCTCAGTATTATCAAAGCCTGCGCTCAGTTAGTTAAACCAGGTGGCCGAGTGTTCTTTAGCACCTTGAATAGAAATCCAAAATCTTATTTATTTGCAATTATTGGCGCTGAATATATTTTGAATTTACTTCCCAAGGGAACTCATGACTACAAGAAGTTCATCAAACCTTCAGAGCTAAGTGAATTTGTCCGAGAAGCTGGCTTTGAAATGAATGAAATCATTGGTCTTAGTTACAACCCTATCACGCAGGTTTATTCATTAGGTCGGGATACCGACGTTAACTATTTGGTCGCTTGCACTAAAAAATAATATGAAACCATTTCCGTCCCCCTTATTTAAGGGTGTTTTTTTTGATTTGGATGGCACCTTGGCAGATACTGCACCTGACCTAGTTGCAGCTGCCAATCTTCTGAGAAGCACAAGGGGTCTGCCTGAGCTTCCCTTTACAGAATTACGACCAAGAGCTTCTGCCGGAGCAAGAGGACTGATTCAGGGGGCGTTTGGTTACAGTCCTGAGCATCCAGAATTTGAAACTTTGCGCGATGAATTTCTAAATAACTATGCTCAGAATATTTGTGTTCATAGCCAACTATTTGATGGCATGGATGAGCTTCTTATCCAATTAGAAAAACAGCAAGTAGCTTGGGGTATTGTGACTAATAAAATAGAACGGTACACAACGCCTCTATTAAAGTTGATGGGTTTGGACCAACGCAGCCAAGCCAACATCAGCGGTGACACGACCCCATTTGCTAAACCTCACCCTGCTCCGATTCTGAAAGCTGCAGAGCTCTGTGGTTTGAACCCTGAGCAATGTTTGTATGTCGGGGATGACTTAAGAGATGTTAAGGCTGGTCGCGCTGCAGGTATGAAAACGGTGGCAGCGGCTTACGGTTATTGCGGCTGTGATGAGCCAGTCTCAGATTGGGGCGCAGATTTCATCATTCATCACCCCCATGAACTTCACGCCATTATTTTTCCTTAATACCTAAATCCAAAGCTTAATTAGTCAGAGTTTTTCCGGTCATAGTCATTGACGTGGGAGAATTGAGGCAAACCCCATTCACGCACCTAATACTTCAATGAAATCACCCATCACCGCTGACGTCACCCAACTTCATGAATTTGATGAAATCATAGACGTGCGCACGCCTGATGAATTCATGGATGATCACATACCGGGTGCTGTTAACTTCCCAGTGTTAACTAATGAAGAACGCATCGTGATTGGCACAATGTATAAACAAGTGTCACCTTTTGAAGCTAAAAAATTGGGTGCTGCATACATTGCTAAAAAAATTGCGCACTATATTGAAAATAACTTTCTTGATAAACCTAGAGACTGGAAGCCGCTGATTTATTGTTGGAGGGGTGGCAAAAGAAGTGGCTCCATGACGCACATCTTCCGTCAAATTGGTTGGAATGCACACATCTTAGATGGTGGCTATAAGTCTTACAGACGAAGTGTTATTGATCAACTTGATCTACTACCACCTCAATTTAAATTTCAAGTGATCACCGGTATGACCGGTAGTGGTAAGAGTAAGGTTCTAGAGAAGCTCCTTGAATTAGGCGCTCAGGCTCTAGATCTAGAAAACTTAGCTCAGCATAAAGGCTCTGTTTTAGGTAATCTTCCCGATGCCCCTCAACCCAGTCAAAAGATGTTTGAGACTTTGATCTTGACTCAATTGAAAGAGTTAGATCCTGAAAAAATTGTATTTGTTGAATCTGAAAGCAGGAAAATTGGATCCGTCCATGTACCTGATGTTTTACTCAATTGCATGAGAGGTAGTCCTTGTCTTCGAATTGAAGCCAGTACAGAGGCGCGCGTGAGTTTTTTAATTAATGACTACCCTTATTTCATCAATCAGCCTGATAATCTGATACGCACGATAGATTTTCTAAAAGAGCTGCACGGCAAAGAAACTTTAGAGCAATGGAGGAATCTCATCCTCAATCAAGAATGGACCCAGCTCGTTTCTGAGTTGCTTGAAAAACACTACGACGCCCTTTATAAGCGCTCTCAGAACTCTAACTATATTCATTACGAAAAAGCACCATGCTTTACTACCGCAGACTTATCTGCCAAAGGAATTGAAATTTTAGCGACACAAATTTTGGCAGGTGAACACCGTGCATAAATCATATCTCCATGAATCCGATCAACCGATCATCACTTGGGATGAGGGAGATATCACTCACTCTTGCCGCTGGCGTTCAGAAAAAGGCACTCCAGCGCCAAAAAAACTGATCATTGCTGATGACACGCTCACTGCAGATGAAGCCTACACATTAGCTTGTGAAGGTACCGGCATCATTTGGCGTGGCGATTTTCAAAATGCCAAGCAGCTTCTTCAAGCATTAGCCAGACGCGCTGATAAACCTTCAAAGAAAAGTGTTAGAAACAAATCAAAAGCTCGCCAATCTGGTGAAGGTCTGATTCCATTGGCTAAGCCCATGTCAGAAATATTCCATTTACATCGCCAAGCTCAATCACAGAGAAGTCGTACCTTAGGTATGTTGCTGATTCAGTTTGAACCTGATCACAGTATTCCATTGCGCCGCGCTCCCGATGTTACAGAGGCCTGCTCCGCTGTTTATGGTGAAGTGACCGAGCCGTATGTCACATCTCTTAGAGAGCTTTTAGGATTTATTGGTTCACTCGAATGGCGCAAGAACGGTATGGCCATTGATGCCATCAAAGATTTGGGTGATGGTCGCATCCATCCTCACTATGGTGTTTTTGCCCCAGTTCGTTCTGAATACTTAGGTCTTTTAGAAAAAGCGCCGTTCCCTGCTGCTATGACCGGCAACTCCTTAGCATTTGATATTGGAACAGGTACTGGGGTTTTAGCAGCAGTGCTGGCGCAACGAGGCGTACAGAAAATAATAGCTACCGATCAAGATGATCGCGCTCTTGAATGTGCTCAAGAGAATATAGAGGGTCTTGGCATTAAGAAAACTGTCAAACTCATGAAAGCTGATTTATTCCCTGAGGGTAAGGCGCCATTAATTGTTTGTAATCCACCATGGGTTCCTGCAAGACCAAGTTCACCCATTGAATACGCTGTATACGATCCCGATAGCCAAATGCTTAAAAGATTTATATCTGGATTAGCAGAGCACTTGACTGTTGGTGGTGAAGGTTGGTTAATTTTGTCAGATCTCGGAGAGCATCTTGGCCTTCGTACTAGAGCTGAGTTTTTGGCTTGGATTGAAGCGGGAGGATTGAAGGTGATGGGTCGCTACGATGTGAGACCTACTCATGCAAAAGCACTCGATACACAAGATCCTTTGTATCGTGCTCGCGCTGCTGAAGTTACATCTCTTTGGAGATTAGCTGTTTAAAACTTCAATGAAAAAAGCCAACCGGTTAAGGTTGGCTTTTAGTTTTGGTGGAGCCGGCGGGGATCGAACCCGCGTCCGCAAATCCTCCACATAGAGTTCTACATACTTAGTTGTGTCATTTAGTTTAACCAATCAGTCACGGACCAACACGTTACTAATTAGCGATTCACTAAATTTTCGAGTTACACATCGTGACATTATGTAACCTTATCTCTTGTAAATGACCCTGATCTAACTTGCGTTAGCTGACCCAAGAGAGAATCAGTTCAGGGGCAACCGCAATTAAGCGGCTAGTGCGAAACGTTCGTCGTTTGCAGTTATAGCAGTCCCATTGTTTTACGAGATGACGGGTCCTCGGTATGCCCTCAATGCTTTGCAATCCACGTCGAAACCATGTCGGCCCCGATATATGCATATCAGAATTCCATTTTAAGCCTTTTATTGTAAAAATGTTGAATTCTCTCTGAATCAATCCGCCATACTTAACTCTTGATTAAATTGATCCTCCAATGCTCCCTCGACTAAATGACGCCATGCTGCCAATTCGGGTTCTCCTAAGTGACGCTCTCCAAACACCAGGGCAATCATCTCACCCTGGTTATCCAAAAGCTCCATTGAAGTAATTACGCCATCTTTACTAGGTTTTCTAACCAACCAAATCTGATGAATCTTCTCAATATCCAAATGAAGATTGAATCCCGGATCTAGAATATTGAACCAAGCTTTGACATCCACTATCCGATGAATGATGCCTGTATGAATCTGTAAAGCTCCACGATTGCCAACAAAAATCATTAAAGATATTTTTTGCTCTTTTGCAGATTCAAAAACTTGACGCATCGACGATTGAGTCAAGGCCTGTGCATAGTGGTTACCAATGGTCTGTAAAGCTTGCAATCGATTAAGCCCATGCTTTTTAAGAAGATCAAAGAATTCATGGCTATCAGTCATTCTCGACCAGTCCTGCTTAAATTCTTCTAAAGAAAAGTCCTCTGGAAGAGTTATATTGCATGAGGAGGTGTCTTGCAATTTTTCCTGCACATGAATTCCTGAATCTTGATTGACGTCAGAAAAGTCATCTACTAATTGTTCAAAATAATTATGCTCACTGCTTGGCAAAAGAAATATCTTATGAATAGCCGTTCCAAACTCATCAAAGAATTGGATGCTACGTTGCAAAGCATCGCCCTTACCTTCTTCAAAGGCGTATGCAAACTCCCAATGTTTGTAAAAAAGGCGAAGATCAATTAAATCGCCATGAACGACACCAACCTCACCCTGCTTTGAGACATGTTGGTATGTACCCACCTTTTCATGAACAGCATATTCATTTCTGGTTAAGGCTAAGACCTCTTCTAATCCTTCCATTAGGGATATGAGTTCAGAATAAGGTTTTTTTAAACGAGTTGCTCGGGCAAGATGCGGTGATGACTTCATAGCCGTGAGCCTAGAAACACCCACATGAGCGTCAATCAACTCAGCTTCGGTGATCCCAAGAAACTTGGAAATTTCTCGATGTCTGAGCTTTTTTTCGAGCCTTAAAGAAGCAAAACTCTGACGAATATCAATGACTTGACTGCACATACGCGCTCCTATAGCAATAGGCACTGGCTCGCTAGAGGGGGTATGGCTGGCTTGTGCTGAATGAATGAAGATACTACATGAGAATCATTCTCAACAAATAACTACATCCAAAAGAGGGTTTATCTTATTAAACTGAGTCCATGATGCAACTCAATTCATTATCGAAAACTGTTGGAAAGGTCCATTCAGGAAACTGTATGACTCCTTGGGGGTGGGCCATTCTTGAGCACCAAGATCAATTTATTTATAGATTAGAGTTCTTAGGTGGGAAACGATACCCAATGAGCCAAGATGTAATCGCCAACCCAACAAGTCAAAAGACGGTTGATGAGTTATTTAAAAACCCCCTTCATTTTTCATTGCAACCCGAGGGAACCGAATTCCAACAATTGGTTTGGCAATCCTTATTAACCATACCGTATGCCACAGTCAAAACCTATCAGGATATTGCCTTAGCTATTGGTAGGCCGCAAAGTATTCGAGCCGTTGCTAATGCCATTGGTGCTAATCCTATTTGTGTATTTATCCCATGTCACCGCGTGATCAGATCGGATGGCACTTTAGGTGGTTACAGTAGCGGCAGAGGTGTTGATCTTAAACGGCAGCTAATAAGATCAGAAGGTATCAATCTACCCAGTGCGGGTCTTTCATCTGAATAGCTAGCAAAGTTCTAATAAATAAGCCTGAGATTAATATCGTTGTGAAAATAATGGAGGCGTAGGCAGCGTATATAGCCGATGGGGAAAACTGAGCATAGTTGAATACAGCTATTGTGAAAGATGCCGATGGGAAAGAGTAAGCCCACCATGACATGAAAAAAGGTAGTTGCGCAAATTTTTTAAATTGGGTTAATAAAAAGAAAGCAAAGAAAAAACCTATTCCAATTAAAAGATGCCCGGCTGGATCCAAAGACTGATTACCAGTTTGTGATGTCAAAGCTAACCAAGAAGAAAAAGCTACTGTAGGTGGCGCCAAGAATATCGCCATAGTTGGCTTTAGTCTGTCAGGCAAAGGTGGCTGTACGAACATCAAGCGATACATCACTAGGGATAACAACACCAACCAGAAAATCAGTCCCACACTAAAGAAGAACCAAGAGATTTCTATATAACCTAGCTTGACTCCACCCAAAGGTATGACCACATTACCAACAGCAGGAATAAACCAAACTGGACATGCGTGTGAAGCTTGAAGAGACTCACGATGAACCCAAGCATTTACGACTGCCAACATAGCAATCAGATGAAGTGCTGCTCCAAAAATCCAAACAAATTCTGCAACGATGGGCGAGTAATTAAAAATGACTGCAGACAGTAAACAAACCCCCACTGAAATAGCGCCAAAAAATGATGACTTAACAGGGTGATTCCACTCTTCTATTAATTTTTCAGGTTGCTGAATTTGCTTACGAAGTAATCCCATAGCTAGGACAACAAAGACAAGCGCTGCCAAAGCACCAAATGCCAGAGAAAAGTCTTGGGCATAACTTAATTGGGTAACTTGAGAGAATTTTGTCCACGCCAAAGATAATCCTGATAGACCCATCACCATTGCAAAAGCAGAGACAGGGGGCGCAGCCAAAAAAGTTCTCATAAGAGTCTCTAGGTAAGATTAATGAAATAAATACGCTAAGTACTAGAAATTACATCTATAGAGAATAATAATAGGATTATGAAGTTAAGTCTTATCAGTTTGACTGGTTTATTAGCTTATTAAGCAATGATCCTCAGTCCTCTCGCTATTGGGATATCACTAAAAAATCCATAGGCAAAGATGGTTGTACCTTTTTACAAACCCACTGTATAAGTTGCTAGCAGTGTTGTTGTAGAGACCGCTTGATGGGCTTCTTGACGATAGATACCGGTAATAGCAAAGCGTTGATTCTTCTCTAGATCATAGTGAGCACCTAGTACTACAGAAGCTCTTACCTTGACTGGATTAGCATTGAAGTTAACAGCTGTTAAATCGGAGATATCAGAGTTAGTTCCTGAGTAAGAACCATTGGCTGTCTTAGTATCTGCTTCAACACCAGCACTTGCAAAGGTAGTAACTGTTGGATTAACTTTGTAATTGACCCCTACTCCAGCTAAAGCAGTTGTTGCATGGGTATTAAGTGCTGAGAAGGCAAGAGGTGCGGTCACAGTTGCACTGGTTCCTTCGGTATAGCCCTGCATATTGTTTTGGGTATAACGCATACCGATATAAGGAGAGACTATTGCTTTATCTGTCACAGCAAAGCCATGCTTGGCAGTAATTTGTGCGCCTTGGCTGTTCAGTTGTGATGAGCCAGAGCCAGCTTCAGAACTGCCGACTACTTGACGAGTTACTGTCGTATTCTTTTTTCCGTAAGCGGCTGATACTTTTATTTCAGTACTGGTACCATCTGGTTTTTCATTCCAAACACCAAATAAACCGATGAGCGGTGTGCTGTTACCTAATCTCACAGTAGTGCCAGCGTTGTTCACAGATAAGTTCTGGTCAACATAAGCACCGATACGGTAATTAGGATGTAGGCGATAAGCACCAATCAGTAATGCGCTGGTGTTATTCAATCCATTAGCTGCTGATACTGCTGTATAACGACCACCCGTAGAGATACACACACCATTGCTACCAAACTTATTACAGTCATATCCCAAGCTATTGGCTAGAACTGAGTTTTGTAATGCAAAGGTATCTTGTAAAGAAGCAGCTGTGGCAACAATCGATTTTTGAGTGTCATCAGGTGGTGGGCCAAAGGCAGCAATATCTAAATACGCATTACTAGAGTCGTAAGCCAATGAGTATCTGTAAATTGATGACAGATTGGCAGTGTTTAATGTACCAAAAGTACCACTACGACCAAGGGTAGCAGTGAGTAATGTATAGCGCCCAAGTGAGTAAGCGCTGTTGTTGCTATTAAAGAGAGACAAGGTGCCTGCTAGATTGGCAGTACCAGTAATACTGAGCCTTTGATACCAGTTCATACCCAAATTACCAGTGCTCGATTGGGTGTAGTTCGTTCCGAGAGTAACGGTATTAACTGCTGCAGGGTACACATTAAAGATACCGTTGTTAAAGATACCAGTACCAATCAGAGGATCAGTGCCAGATAGAGCAATAGTGCCACTGCCACTAAGTACTAAAGTATTACCTGCATCAACGGTGGTGTTACCAGTGTAGGTATTAATGGCGCTCAGCACTACCGTGCCACCACCTCCCGCACCACCAATCACCACATCACCTGCCCCAGCACCATTGGTGATGGGACTGCTGATAGTAAGAGTAGTGCCAGGTGTTGCTGTAAAGGTGGGGTCGCCTTCGACAGTAATGGCGTTAGTAATCGTCATCGAACTGGTGGCTTTAAAGTTCGCTGAAGTAGTTGCCGTTCCAACCAACTCCAGTGCGCCTGTACCAATCGCATTGGGATTAGTCACAGCCAGGGTAGCGCCCGCTTCTACTTTAGTACCACCGGTATAAGTATTGACACCAGATAAAGTGACTACGCCATTAGTCGCTCCACTACCTACGCCGCTATTGGTAATAATGAGTTTACTAGGGGTGCCAGCGCCAACATCATCTGTAAAGACGCCAGAGAAAGTGGAGGCTTTGTTGCCACCTTGATCAATGGCGCCAGAAGAATTTTTCTTAATCGTAAAGTTACTGCCGTTAGTAGCACCGGTGGTATCAACAACTAATGTACCACCATCAAAAGTAGTATTAAAGCTCGTGCCTAGATTAGATAAATTACTAGGGGAAGTGATGTTGCCGATGCTCACACCAGTTCCAAACACCAAATCCCACAGCGTAGTACTACCTGAATGCAATCCGAGCGTCCAGGTACGACCGCTGTAGGTGCCTGAAAGATTAGTGATGTTCAAACCCGCGCCATTAAATACACTTAAGTAGGTTCCATCACTAGTTACTGTTGAGCCAGAGTTAATGCTAAAGGCAGTAGATCCAGTTCCACTAGTGACTGCCAAAGAACCAAAGCTCGTTAGACTATTAATGATGATGCTGTAGTTGGTAGGAAGCGCTCCACTGTAGGCTAAGGATCCTTGAGCATTATTTAAAGTAGTGATGGTGCCAGCATTACTAATGCTTGAAATTGACCCGGTATTAGTAAGTGCAGTAATCGTACCGGCATTATAAATACCAGCAGGATTTGTTACGCCAGTGCCGCTAATGGTGCCAGCGTTAGTAATAGTTCCGATGGTGCGACCCGAGACGTTATAAATACCCACGCCCCTGTTATTGGTACCCGTTCCAGAAATCGTAGCGCCAGAGTTATTAGTAATCGTTGTAATGTTGGCGTTGGCATAAATACCTACCCCCACACTTTTTGAACTAGTACCCGAAATCGTACCGCCAGAGTTATTGGTAATAGTTGTAATGGTGCCTTCAGCGCGGATACCGGCAGTGAAATTACTATTTTGAATGGAGTTACCGGTATCCTCTGCACTGATCGTGCCTGAGTTAGTAATCGCAGCAATTCCGCCAGCATTGTAAATACCACTAACAATATTGCTAGAGGTATTAGAGCCACTGATCGTTCCCGAATTGGTGTAAGTTGGAGCAGCACCACCAGTGAGGTTATTATAAATTCCAAGGCTATACCCTCCGCCCGAACCAGTGATGGTTCCAGCATTGGAAACGGATGTTGGGTTATCAAGTCCTTTTCTCTGTCCGGAGAAGACATTGATACAAGATTGACCGCTAAGGATGCTGACAGCGCCAGAACAGCCAACAATCAAATCCATCGCAGTAGAGGTAGTAGGATTTTGCTGCAAAACCCATCCTATGGGGCCGCCAGTACCGCTGAAGGTTCCAAAGCTACTTGCACCTGTAAATTTACTGGAAAGATCAATACCACCAAATACACTTAAATAGCGACCAAATGCGAGCGTTGAGCTGGAGTCGATACCAAAGACTACTGAACCGTTGGTTGCCGTTATGCTTGAGCCAGTCAATTGACCATAGTTTGTTGCACTATTAACAATGATGTTGTAGTTGGCTGGCAGTGCGCCACTGTAGCTAATCGCTGTTTTCAATGCCGATGAACTATCACCGCCTTGAGCATTATTCATGGTAGTGATGGTGCCTGTGGTATTTGTAATCGTCCCAAAGCTACCGGTGTTATAAATACTCGAGATAGTTCCAGTATTAGTCAATGCAGTGATCGTGCCGGCATTGCTGATACCTTGAGGGCTAGTGCCACCAGCGCCACTAATGGTGCCAGAGTTGGTAATAGCGCTGACAGTATTACCCGAGGCGTTATAAATACCTACACCACTGACTGAACCACTACCTGTTGCAGAAATCGTGCCAGCATTATTAACTGAGCTTAATGATGCGGTGCTACTAACGCCATACATAATTGAGCCAAAAGTTCCTTGATCCGTACAGGTCTGGGTACTAGTAACAGCTACAGCCCCAGTACAAGTTCCGGATGTTGGTACTGAAAAAACCAAATCCCACTCAGTAGAGCCAACGGAATGCAAGCCCAGTGTCCAGCTATAGCCACTGTAGGATCCTGAAAGATTGGTGATTTTTCCTGAGGCGATACCACTAAATACACTCAGGTATGTACCAGCAGCAGTAACCGTTGAGCTTGAGTCAATACCAAAGGCAGTTGAGCTTGTACCAGGATTAGTCGCCACCAGAGTGCCAAAGGAAGTGCTGGAGTTAATCTTGATACTGTAGTTAGTGGGCAGCGTACCACTATAAGTCAAGGATGATTGGGCATTCTTTAAGTTAGTGATGGTGCCACTATTTAGGATACCCGCACCAGCAGTTCCGCTAGTACTGCCAGATCCACCAACACCACCGGTGATCGTGCCGTTATTAGTAAACGTTGTCACTGTGCCATTGATTGTTATACCCGCGCCACCGGCGCCACCATTACCAAAAACGCCATGAGCAAAGCCACCAGCCCCACCAGCACCCCCAGTAATCGTGCCAGCGTTAGTAAACGTTGTCGTTGCACCACTTATTGCAATGCCCACACCACCAGCACCACCATTACCGCTGGTACCACTTGTACCATCACTGCCACCATCATTACCACTACCTCGCCAGCCGCTTGCACCACCAGCACCACCAGCACCGCCCTGAATTGAACCACTATTAGTTACGGTATTTGTTCCACTTGAGGACGAAATATAAACAGCGGCACCACCATTACCACCGGTACCACCATTACCACCATTACCACCATTACCACCAGCACCTTGACTGCCACCGAACCCACCAGTGCCAGCAGCACCAGCATTACCACCATCTCCACCAGTACCACCATCACGACCAGCTCCACCAGCACCACCCAAAATGCTACCGTTAATAGCGTTGGTTAAAGAATTACTTCCGCTGGAGGTAGACATATAAACGGCAGCAGCACCATCACCACCATTACCACCATTACCACCATTACCACCATTACCACCATTACCACCATCACCATTTCCAGTGGTAAAGCCATTATTACCACCATTCCCACCATTACCGCCCCTGCTACCATCACGAGCAACACCACCATTTCCACCAGCACCACCCAAAATACTGGCGCTAGTAGAGTTGGTTAAGGTGTTACTTCCACTAGAAGTAGACATATAAACGCCAGCACCACCAGCAGTACCAGCACCACCACTTCCACCATTACCACCATCACCACCACCTCCTCCGCTGGTAGCTCCACCACCGTTATCATCGCTACCATCACCACCATTAGAACCACTAGTAGCACTGCCACCATCACCACCATCACCACCTAAACCCGCAAATGTTCCCCACTGGATCAAACCGTTATTGGTTAACGTACTCGTTCCTGAACCGGTATTTATAAAAGAAATACCTATACCACCAGCACCACCAACCAAACCATAACCGCCACCATAACCGCCAGCACCACCAGCACCATACGACGGCTCCCACCACTGCCAAGCAGCACTACCGGAGTTTGCTTGGGCACCACTGCCATCGCTACCACTCTGACCGTTATTACCAAAACCACCATTAATTTGGCCAATACCAATGACAGTGATAGTCTGCGATCTTGAAAATTGTCCGTTTATGCCATTGAGGCCACTAAGACCATTACCACTAACAGTGGTGGCATTCACTACATTATTGCCTGCACCAGGGCTTGAGTATGGATTAGCAGACGAGTCAGTCAAAGAAATAGTGTCCGCGGAAACAGGAAGAACAAAAGCAGAGCACGAGAGTGCTATAGCTATGCTACTTGCCTTAAGTTTGTATCGCATGCGAGTAACTGATACTAAGCAGCCTTTGGCCTTACTAAATATGAGGTGATAGATTTTTTTCATGGGGAGGGTGCAATAATTTCACCCCACAATACCCAAATCTATGACTACTTAATATCCCTCGAAAGGGGGATAGCAGAGGTGCTTAAGGAGTGTGAAGCTGAGCGACTAGCTTGGCAGATTGATGCTAGATGGCTTTTTTAGATAGCGCTATGAATTGGGAAAGGCTATCCATTTGTAATTTTTGCTTTATTTGCTTTTTGTATTGCTTGACTGTTTCAACTGATAAGTTCAGGCTCTCAGAGATCTGAAGATTCGAGCTTCCTGATACCAGTAAGTCAAAAACTTCCCTCTCTCTTGAAGATAACTCTGATAATAGTTTTACAGAGTCGTCTTTTAAAGCAGTTTGTATTAAACGCTGACGATCCAGTTCAATTCCCCAAACAACCGCGTTATTCAGATCTTCTCGACGGAATGGTTTTGGCAGAAATTCAATAGCACCTTGTTTCATGCCGGCAATTGTTTCGGATACCGAGCATTCACCGCTAATAAAGATAACTGGAGTCAATAGTCCCAAATCTTTTAGTTGTGCTTGGAGCTCTATGCCTGAAGAACCTGGTAAGGCGATATCAGAAATAATCACTGCGGGAGAGAGTGAAAAAATATCAGATTTAAAAAAATCTGCCGCGCAGGTAAATGCATGTACGCAGTAACCAAAATACTCCAATGATTCAACAAGGCTAGCAGCTAGGTTGACGTCATCCTCAATTAAAAAAATATAACCCTTGGGCTGACTTAATGAGTTTGAAGTGGCATTCATTTTCTTTGAATTAAAAATTGCATTAAGAGAAAATTATCAGTGCAAATAATCCTAGAGAATATCCCCCGTTTGAGGGATTAAGAAGATACTTGTCATTCATAATCAATCAAATCCCAGAATAATCATTCGTCTACCTGCTGGTGCACGCATGGAAATATCAAAGAAAAAGAGGCTCCTTCGAGATAGGAATCATCATAAGTCAGTGTTCCATGATGGCGCTTTGCAATGAAGCTAGATAGCCATAACCCCATTCCAGTACCACCTTCTTTAGATGTGTTGTGTAGCTCAAATAGATTATTTCTATATTCTGGATTGACGCCCGGCCCGTTATCCATCAACTTAATGACAACATTCTTACCCTCAAAACAAGTTATTAATTTAATTTGGCTTTGAAAGTGAAGCGCATTGGATGCGCCCTTTAATATATTTGATGATTTGCCCTTCGCTGAGCTTGCTATTGCAAAAATGGCGTTTTCAAACAGATTCATTAAAACCAGTTGTAATTCATTTTTGTCGGCAAAGATAAATTTAGCTGTATTTAAACTCATGTTTAGCTCAATATTATTTTCAAGCATCTTTTTGCGCTGTGTTTGAGCCACATCCGTCGCCAATGCATCCAATGAGAAGAACGACGGGCCGTTCTTGTCTTGAGTCAATAACCCTTTAATTGACCGAATGATAGTAGCAGCACGAAGAATCTCCACGATCATGGAGTCCACAAGACCGCGCTCTCTTACTAAGTCAGTCTTTGGCGATAGTAGTTCTTTAAGAAAATCAGCATTGATCTGCAAGGTAGCTAAAGGCTGATTGACCTCATGGGCAACTAAATGAGCATAAGCCCCCAACATAGTGGACTTTTGAGAAAGTAAAAGCTGATTCAATGTTCGCTCTTTTACAGCCATCAATGCTTTAACTTCTTTAGATTCCGCCATGAGCTTCCTGTTAGTAATTCCAAGCTCTTCAACCCAATAGTATGAAATACCTACAAACGTTAGCGTAGAAAAAACTTGCATAAGGATAAATAGACCAATCGAGAGCTGAGCGTCAGGATTTAAGCCAAGTACGTCAGGGTAAAGTAAAAAAATTACTCTAAAAATGCTGGTTAAAAAATTACCAAAAATAGCCACGGCCGGGAAGTAAAGTTGCTTAGACCAAGACGGATCTTTTGATTGTCGTAGCCGCCATAAAAGATATAGTGACAACACATCAGATATTAAATAGGCGATAGATGTCAGGGTGCCACGAAATATAAAATCCGGAAAATTTCTAGCATATTCAAAAAACAATGCATAAACACATAAAACAAAAAAAGAAAAATAAGTGAGATAAGTTTTCTTTTTTGGGTCCCATTCTTTTGTCAGATTGAGTAAAAACAAAACTTGCATGACTTGGCTAAGCGCAAAACATATTGCAGCGCCAGTACTCAATAAAGTTAATTTAGATAACTGCCCCGTTGAAATAGCCTCAAGAAGTATTAGCAAATATGCAAAAAATGAAGAAAGAATGCCGACAAGCCAAAATAAATATCCTTTATGTACTTTAAGATACTGCCTGACTTGCCATGTGACAAAAAATACACCTGCTTGAAATAGCAAAAGTGTTAACAAAGATAATATGAGTGAAAATTTTAGTGAGATCATATTTGGTATATGGGTCTAAGTTATAAGATTCTAACTGCCCTGCCCTTTAACTTAACCGAGTTTGCTAGAGTTAGCATCGCTCAAGTAACTCTTCCCATCTCAGCATTAATTTTGATAACTGATCTTCAATCACCTTGAGGCGCCCTTGGAATTCTATGACTTGATCAGGTTTGTTTTTATAGAGATCAGCATCCCCCAAACTCACACCAATTTCAGCTTGCTCTTTTTCAAGTGCATCAATCTTTGCGGGTATTCCCTCTAACTCTTGGCGCTCTTTACTGTTTAATTTTTGAACATTAGATTTTGACTTAGGTGTAGACACATCCTTTGATGCACCACCCCTTTCAGACTTAGACTGATCGGCAACCTGCACTTGCGGGGTGCCATTGGATTGGGCTGCTCTGTATTCTTCAGTTCTCTTTTTCTGAATCTTCCAATCCTCGTAACCACCCTCGTACTCACGCCAGAAACCATCACCCTCGTAAGCGATGATGCTGGTAACAACGTTATCTAAGAATGCACGATCGTGACTCACCAAGAAAACTGTACCTTTGTAGTCTTGTAGCAATTGCTCTAGGAGTTCAAGCGTATCAATATCTAAGTCGTTGGTAGGCTCATCTAAAACAAGGACGTTAGCCGGTCTTGCAAACAATCTGGCTAGTAAGAGTCGATTTCTTTCTCCGCCTGAAAGAGTCGATACGGGTGAACCCGCTCTCTCTGGAGAAAATAAAAAGTCATTTAAGTAACTTTTGACATGTTTACGGTTGCCGTTAATCTCAATCCACTCACTACCAGGACTTATATAGTCTTCCAGTGTGGCGTTGAGATCTAGTCCCTCACGCATTTGATCAAAGTAAGCTACGTCGATTCTGGAACCCATTGTCGCTGTACCGCTATCTGGCTGGATGGTTCCCAGAATTAGTTTAAGTAAAGTTGTTTTACCCGCGCCGTTAGGGCCGAGTAAACCAACCTTGTCACCTCTTAATATAGTGGCGGTGAAGTCTTGGACAATCGGGCGATCGTAAGACTTGCAGACATTTTCTAGATCAGCCACGATTTTGCCGCTGCGATCTCCTGAAGAAACCGCTAATTTAATTTGCCCCATGGCATCTCGGCGCTCAGATCGAATGACACGTAGCTTTTCTAGACGTGCAATACGTCCTACGCTTCGCGTTCTTCTCGCCTCAACACCTTTGCGTATCCATACCTCTTCTTGCGCTAAGAGCTTATCTGCTCTGGCATTTGCAAGACCTTCAGATGCAATTTCTTGTTCTTTTAAAACTTCGTAGGCTGAAAAGTTACCCGGGTAGGATCTTAATATGCCACGATCTAATTCCACAATTTGAGTACTCACCGCATCTAAGAATGCTCTATCGTGGGTAATGAGAACGACTGAACCTTTAAAAGCCTTTAGAAGTTCTTCTAACCAAGTGATTGAATCTAAGTCTAAGTGGTTGGTTGGCTCATCTAGAAATAGAACATCAGGAACAGCTACCAACGCTTGGGCCAAAGCGACTCGCTTACGATTACCACCTGACAGATCACCGATAGCAATTTCAGGATTGAGATGCAAGCGATCAAGCGTTTCATGAACACGCTGCTCCCAGTTCCACCCGCTCATGGATTCTAATTTCGATTGAATCTCGTCTAAACGATGGTGGGAGTCATCATTCCATTCAGCGACGCTTAATTCTTCGTATTCTTCTCGTAAAGCTTTAACTTCTGTAACACCTTTAGCAACAGCATCAAAAACAGTCTCTTGGGAGTCAAAAATAGGCTCTTGAGCAACATAAGCCATACGTAAACCCTGTTGATACTGCAGAGTCCCATCATCCAGTTTTTCTAAACCAGCTAGAATTTTGAGTAAAGAGGATTTACCAGTGCCGTTGCGGCCAATCAAACCCATCCTCTCGCCAGATTCTAGGGAAAAGGAAGTGTTTGCTAGCAAGTCAACATGGCCAAATGCCAGTTTTGCGTTAGTTATAACAATTAAAGCCATAATGACATTATCGCGGTTGAATTAAAAAGAAAGAAAAAACGATGCACGGTGTGGATTTTATTAAAGACTTAGCTGTGATCATGTTGGTCGCTGGGTTTATTACCGTCATATTTCATTACCTCAAACAACCAGTTGTTTTGGGTTACATCATTGCGGGCCTCATTATCGGCCCTTATGCCACTCCTTTTCCATTTATTTCTGATGAAAAGACCATTAAGACTCTAGGAGAACTCGGAGTTGTATTTTTGATGTTTGGCTTAGGTCTCGAATTTAGTCTTCGCAAGCTCGCTAAAGTAGGTGCCACAGCATTTGTAGCCGCCCTATCTCAAATTGTTTTATTAATCTGGGTTGGTTATGAAATTGGTCGCTTTTTCTCATGGAGTTCGATGGACTCCTTGTTTTTGGGAGCCATGATGGCGATCTCATCAACCACGATCACAGTTAGAGCGCTTGAAGAGTTAGGTCTCAAGAAAGAAAAATTTGCCACTCTTATTTATGGCATTTTGATCGTAGAAGATATTTTGGCGATTAGTTTGATTGTGATGCTCACAGGTATTGCGACCACAGGTCAATTAGAGCCAATCGATGCTGCCATGACGATTGGTGAATTGATTTTATTTATGACAGTCTCTTTGGCGGCGGGTATTTTATTAGTGCCACGCCTTCTGAATTTAGTTGCTAAGTTCCAAAGTAAAGAGATGTTGTTAATCACGGTCCTTGGTCTTTGCTTTGGCTTTTGTTTGATCGTGATTCAGTTGGAATATAGCGTTGCGTTAGGCGCCTTCTTAATAGGCGCCATCATGGCTGAATCAAGACATATCCATACGATTGAGAAATTGATTGAGCCTGTCAAAGATATGTTTATTGCGATTTTCTTCGTAACAATTGGCTTGCTTTTAGACCCAGCCATCATTTGGCAATATGCCCTACCCATTACGATCATTAGTATTGCTGTAATTGTTGGCAAAGTTTTATCTTGCAGTATGGGAACATTTATCACGGGGCATGATGGCAAAACGTCCATGCGTGTCGGCATGGGTAAAGCTCAAATTGGTGAATTTTCATTCATCATCGCCACCTTGGGGTTAACTCTTTCTGTCACCAGCGATTTCCTCTACCCCATCGTGGTGGCCGTCTCAACTATCACTACTTTTTTCACGCCCTATTTGATCAAAGCCTCTGATCCTTTTAGTCATAAAGTGGGATCACTGATTCCAAGCCCTATTAAAAATGTTTTTATTCAATACTCTGAATGGATCAGTCAGATTCGCTCTAACAATCAGTTGCGTAACGATATTCGGCCATTTGTAAGAAGAATTACTTTTCACGTTTTTGTTAATGCTTGTATCGTGATAGCCCTATTCTTATCTGCCTCTAAGTTATTCACATTTTTAAATGAGTACATCGACACCAGTCATTTAGATTGGTTTGGAGAAGCTTATCAACAAGCAGTGATGTGGGCCATGAGTATTTTGCTGTCAGCTCCCTTCATGTTTGCCATCTACAGAAAGCTAGAAGCACTGGGAATGATATTGGCTGATGTGCGAGTTAACTCAGGTGAATACTCTGAGGGTGAAAGAGCTGCTATCCATCAATTATTTTCTCAACTGATGCCGGTCTTAGCTGTTATTGCTTTATTGATCTTGGTGTCAGCACTCAGCTCTAGTATTTTGCCTCCAGCTGGCATGTTGCTTGTTTTAGGTGTTTTGATGGCTAGTGTTATTTACCTACTTCGTAAGCAGCTGGTGAAAATACACGCCAAGCTCCAGATTGCGTTAACAGAGTCATTTAAAGAAAATAGTCAAAATAAGCCTCCACAATAAGAGATAATCACACCTGTGGAAAAAGTACGCATATCAAAATTAATGTCTGAGCAAGGTATTTGCTCACGACGCGAGGCAGATAACTATATCGAGCAAGGCTTGGTATTGGTTGATGGTGAAGTGGTCAGTGAATTAGGTGCCCGCGCCTTCCCCAATCAAAAAATTGAACTCAAAAAAGCTGCTGTTGCTCAGCAAGCCTTGCGTTACACCATCATCTTGAATAAGCCAGTGGGCTTCATCTCTCACTTTGATGAGGATCGTGAATACCAACCTGCTGCCTCACTCATCATTCCTGAGAATCAGTTTGTTCATCAGTTATCAGCACACTTACCAGGAAAGTTTAATACTCGCGGCTTAGCACCTGCAGGACGTTTGGACATTGACTCTAGCGGCCTCCTTGTGCTGACTCAAGATGGCAGAATTGCCAAACTACTCATCGGTGAAAACAGTCCGATTGAAAAAGAATATTTAGTTCGTGTTGAAGGCACTTTGACACCGGAAGGTTTGCGCCTTCTTAATCACGGACTATCACTCGATGATGTAGCACTTAAGCCTGCAAAAGTTGGTTGGCAAAATACAGATCAATTGAGATTTGTGTTGCGTGAAGGTAAAAAACGTCAAATTCGACGCATGTGTGAATTAGTAGGTTTACATGTTGTGGGTTTAAAACGCATCCGGATTGGGCAAATCCCATTAGGAAGTTTGCCAGTTGGCCAGTGGCGCCACTTGGGTCCCTCAGAGCGCTTCTAAGATATTTAACCTATCTACAAGGCTTTTTAAGCCTTGAAATTCAGTCGTTTTAACTCATGATCTGAAATACCCCTCAGGTTTTAGGCGGTTTAAGAGCGAAATTGCTTGAAAACACATAAAATACGGGCTATGAAAACACCTGAACTTTTGGCACCTGCGGGTAGCCTAGCCATGCTTAATACCGCCTTTGATTTTGGCGCCACTGCTGTTTATGCAGGGCAGCCTCGTTATTCTTTGCGCGTTCGTAATAATGACTTCGGCAGTATTGACGTTTTGCGTGAGGGCATTGAAACAGCTCACGCCCAAGGTAAAAACTTTTACCTTGTTTCTAATATCTTGCCCCATGGCGCGAAAACACGCACGTATGTACAAGATATGGCGCCCGTTATGGCGCTCAAGCCAGATGCTTTGATCATGTCAGATCCAGGCTTGATCCTATTGGTTCGTGAAAACTGGCCAGATATGCCGATCCATTTGTCTGTTCAGGCCAATACAGTCAATGGTCAAGCTGCGAGATTTTGGCGCTCAGTCGGCATCAGCCGAGTGATTTTGTCGCGCGAGTTGTCTTTGGATGAAATCGAATCTGTTCGCCAGGATTGTCCAGAAATGGAAATTGAAGTCTTTATCCACGGCGCGTTATGTATTGCTTACTCTGGTCGTTGCTTGTTGTCAGGTTACTTTAATCACCGTGACCCCAACCAAGGCACTTGTACTAACTCTTGCCGCTGGGATTACAAAGTAGCGAAAGCGGATGAGGATGCAACTGGTGATATCTACCTTCTTGAAGAAGGTAATCGTCCTGGTGAGTGGATGCCAATTGAAGAAGATATGCACGGCACTTATATTCTGAATTCTAAAGACTTGCGTGCTATCGAACACGTGCAACGCTTAACTGAAATGGGTATTGACTCATTGAAGATTGAAGGAAGAACCAAGTCACCTTACTACGTAGCCAGAACAGCTCAAGCTTATCGCTCAGCCATTGATGATGCCGTAGCAGGTCGACCATTTAATCCCGTCTTATTAGGTCACCTTGAAGGGCTTGCTAATCGTGGCTACACCGATGGCTTCTATGTTCGCCATCATGATCAAGATTATCAAAACTATCTACGCGGTTTTTCAATATCAGGTCGCAGTATCTACGTTGGTAATGTACTTGAGGTAGATGCCGCAAGAGGTCTTTTTAAGGTTGAAGTAAAGAATAAGTTTGCAGTTGGCGATAAACTTGAAATCATCCAACCAAGCGGTAACACTGACTTTGTTATAGAAGAAATTTTTAGCACCAAAGGTGAGCCAATGCGAGTAGTCCCAGGCGCCGGCTATACAGTGTGGGTCAAGTTGCCACTCTCTTCTGAGGGTGCTTTCTTAGCACGCTATCTTGAACAAGAGAACGCGTCCAAACTAGAGCAAATTCCGGTCATGGAATCTTAATTAAATCAGTTCTCTTTGAATACAAAAAAGCCTTGATAACTATCAAGGCTTTTTTAATATGAGATCTTTGAATCTATAGCTCTATGATTTGCTTGCTAATGTGAAGTGCTCTACGGTAGGCGTTTTCAAAAAGAATTTTCCTACATGAGAGCGCCACTTAGTGAAGGCTTCAGATTCTCTAAAGTCAACAGTGTGGTTTTCTAGCGTATCCCAATAGTTCATCAAAATATATCGGCCTGGATTTTCAATACCGGCATTGAGTTTATAGCCACGAAATCCTTTGGAAGGAGCAATAGCCTCTGCAACACCAGCGATGACTGCTTGCTCAAACTCAACTTTGTTTACTGGGTCAATACTAATATCAGCGATTTCTAAAATCATATTTTTCCTTAATAAATTATTTCAACCAATTATAAGTGGCTATACCCAATATGGTGAGAGCCAAAGAACCTAGCAAATGAAAAGCAATCGTTAAAAAAGCTTTTAGATAATCACCTGATTGCATCACCAAAACTACTTCAGCACTAAATGTTGAAAAGGTGGTTAAGCCTCCCAAGAATCCAGTAATCACTAGTAATTTTAAATCTGGCGGCAAATGACCCTGCGCCTCAAAGTAACTCGCTGAAAGTCCCACTAAATACCCGCCCACTAAATTAGCTATCAAAGTTCCTAAAGGCATCGTTGCCCAAATAGCATTAAAGCCAAGGCCTAGCAGCCAGCGTGATACCGCCCCAAGGGAAGCTCCAATACTAATGGCGATAACTGAAGAAATCATGTTTTCCTAATGAATCAATCGAGGACACAGCACAACTTAGCCTATTATATATTTGTGACCATAAACTCAAAATGGTAATCAGCATCGATTATGCTTGAGTCATGAATAAAACTATTTGTGTTTTTTGTGGCTCCAAAGATGGAGATAACCTTAATATCATTGCAAAAGCAGCAGATCTTGGACGTGCCTTAGCAGAAGAAGGCTTCAGTATAGTTTTTGGTGGTGGTAGATTAGGCTTAATGGGCAGTGTCGCTAGAGCTGCTTTTGAGTCAAACGGACGTGTCATTGGTATCATTCCAACCGGATTAACTTCACGTGAACCAGTTCAACTAGAACTGACCGAGCTTTTTGTGGTGGATGACATCATCGAAAGAAAACGTTTGATGATTGAGAAGTCTGATGCTTTTCTGATACTACCAGGAGGCCTTGGCACTTTAGATGAGTTATTTGAAGTTTGGACGGGACGCCAGGTCAAAGCCCATAACAAACCTATCATCATCGGTAATTGGGATGGTTACTATGACAAGTTATTGTCATTCTTGGATCAAGCCAACCATCAAGGCTTTTTAAATAGTGATCATTTAGATGGTGTTGCCATTCTTAAAAGTGTTGAAGAGATTATTGACGCACTTAAAACGACATTCGTAAGTACACACTCAAGATGAATTTGCGTATTCAATTAAAGAGCTTGGGCACAAACGTATCCGCTTGACCAGGCCCATTGAAAATTATGACCACCTAGGTGCCCAGTCACATCAACGCACTCTCCAATGAAATACAAACCAGGATGTTGCTTAGACATCATGGTTTGTCCATCAAGTGCCCTGGTATCAACGCCACCCAACATGACTTCTGCTTTTTTCCAACCAAGAGTGCCAGCAGGTTTTACTGCCCATTGAGTCAATAGATCTTTAAGTGCTTGACGATCTTTTTTACCAACTTCAGCCCATTTACGGCCTAAAAGATTTTTCTGCTCTGCAAATGACTTGGCCAGTCGCTGGGGAAAGACCATACCTAAGATTGTTTCGGTTGATTTAAGGCGGTTAGCGTCATCATTAAAAAGTTCATCACAATCAATGTCGTTCAGCCAATTGATCTTGATCCCCTCACCTTCGTGCCAGTAACTACTGGCTTGAAGAATGGCAGGACCAGACAATCCCTTGTGGGTCAGCAAAACATCTTCATCAAAATGACAGGTGCCATAACGCTGACCTTTTTGACCAGCAGCAACCTTTACAGGAACACTCAAACCTGAAAGCTCACTCAAATTGGAAAACTCCTCTGATGTAAAAGACAATGGCACTAATGCAGGTCTTACGGGAATGATTGGTAAATTAAATTGCTCTGCAATCTTTAGAGAAAATTCTGTTGCGCCAATGGCTGGAACTGGTAAACCCCCCGTCGCCATCACCAGAGCTTTTGATTTCTCTACACCCTGGTTAGTATTCACCATCCAAGTTTGATCATCCAGTTGCTCAATAGCTTCAACGGTAACCGGATGACGAATATCCACTCCACCCTTTTGGCATTCGCTAAACAACATTTCAATAATTTGCTTAGCGGACACATCACAAAATAATTGACCTTTATGCTTCTCATGAAAAGGAATGTTGTAACTTTTAACCAAGTCTAAGAAGTCTTGAGATGTATATTTAGATAAAGGACTTTTTACAAAGTTAGGATTTTCGGATAAGAAATTAGCTGGGCTGGAATACATATTCGTAAAGTTACATCTGCCACCACCACTAATTCTTATTTTTTCACCTAATACTTCAGCGTGGTCTAGTAACAATACTTTTTTACCCAATTGACCAGCCACACCTGCGCAAAACAATCCAGCAGCACCTGCTCCAACAATGATGGCATCCCATAATGGTGATTGCTGATCAGACATGTAAAACCTTCTTAATTAAGTGAATTGGCTATTAGCCAATATATTTTTGACATTTTCTCATGGGATGAGGATGCATACCCCGATTAACCAAGCAATAAAAAAGCCGCAGTAGCGGCTCTTTGTTGCTTTAGATCAGATTAATGATCTTTTTTGTGATCATGTCCTGGCTGTCCATGATCTGGTGGCTTATTGCCCATCACCTGAAACTTCACTTCTACCTCGCCAGCTTTTTCAAACTTCAATTTGACAGGAATAATATCGCCAGCTTTAAGTTGTTTATTTAAGTCAATAAACATCAAATGCAAGCCGCCTGGTCTGAGCTCAACTTTTGACTTAGCAGGAAGATCAATTGACTTTACTTCACGCATTCTCATCACATTGTTATCCATGGACATGGTGTGAAGTTCCATTGATTTTGAGACTGAAGAAGATGCAGAAATGAGCTTGTCAGCAGCAGTACTATCATTTTCAATCTTCATAAAACCGCCACTCATTTTTTGAGCTGGCACAGTGGCTCTTGCTTGAGGATTTTCAATCTTCAAGTTACCAACCTTCACTTCATTACCACTTGCGAATACAGTCGTTGCAACAAAAGCTGATGCAAGCAATACAGATTTAATTACTTTTTTCATTTATATCTCCTAAATTAATTTCAATTCATCAATCAAGTGCAATCGTTGCTTTCAACCAAGCAGTTCGTCCTGGCTCGTTAACGCGGGTGGTTTGAGTATAACCAGCCACGCTAGCCCCTGCTCGGCTTATAAATTCGGCAAATGCCTTATCAAATACGTTATCAATACCAGCTGCAATCAAAGTCTTTTTATTAGGCTTATATCCAGCATTCAAAGAGAAAATTCCAAATCCACCAGATTTAGCAATGTCTTGACCCGAAATATTTCCTTGGCCTACAGCCACTTCATCTTTTTGAGCAGCCAGTCTTAGCAAGGAACCATATGAATATTTCTTATCATCATAAGCAATCGCCAATCTACCTTCCAATGGCGCTAATTGAGCTAAAGGTAAGCCATCAGTTTCATTTTTACCTTTGACGTAAGCAATGCTTGAATTAAATTTAACAACATTACTTAAAGCGTAGCTTGAAGTAACTTCAGCTCCATATGTATGAGCGTCAATATTTCTTGAAGATGGTATTCCATACATCCCTGACGTATAACCACTTCTGGCATCTACTAAAATAAAGTCATTGATCTTGTTATAAAAAGCCGATGCACTTAAATCAAGTGGGCCTGATTTATGTAATAAGCCTAAATCCAATTGATTGGTTTTTTCTGTTTTAGTGCTCATCAGCGCACTAGCGCCTGATGAGTTCTGTTTGTTAGAAATCAACTCCCAATAATCTGGCATTCTCTCTGATCTTCCAAAGCCTACATAAGTAGTCGAATTCGGGACTGACTCCAATGCTCTTTCAACTCGAGCAAAAGCACTGTTTGTGAATTCTTTACGAGTTTGACCAGAAGTAGTTGATGCGCCACTAGATCGCTTATCAGCAACTTCCCAAGAATCACCCCTATAACCAGCAATCAATTTATTGTTTTTGCTTAATTGCTCTGCAACTTCAGCAAATAAGCTAGCATTTTTAAACTCTGAATCTTCAGTGATAGTAATAGCACCCATGCCAGGCATATTGCCTCCATGTTTTGCTTGAGAGTAATCAAATCCAACCTTGGCCCTTGTTGTGGCTCTCAAATTTAAATCTGATGTGATTCGGGCAGCATTGGTGTCATGCGTGACATCCATGTAACTAGAGGGATTCCCGCGCATAGCTTCAGACATGGTGTGAAAAATGGTACTTCTTGAAACTTGAAAATCAATCTTCTCAACTAGATCAGAAACATTCTTAATCTGTCCTTTACCTGCAATGTTTTCACGAAGGAATTTTGTGCCATCCATCGTTCTGTCTGCATAAGCTGCGTAACCATTACTTCTTCCAGCAGATAACTCAAATCTTTTATTGTTGTCAGGGGTTATACCCACTGAAGATGATGCGCTGTAGCGATGATATTTTGAATAAACCTCATTGCCATTACCATCTTTGTAGTTATCAGATTTTGAATTTGATCCTGTAAATGTGGCGAAGTAATCTTTGTTGCCAAGATTAGCATCTACAACTTCGTCATGACGACCAAAGCTACCCACCAAACCTGATGCATGAATATCGTAACCTGGCTTGTCATAGGTTTTTTGCTCTTTTTCGAAACGGACTGTAGCTGCTGAGCCGTGTCCTGGATACAGAACAGTTTGAGGTCCCTTAATGACCGTTACCTTGTCATAGATCTCAGGAAAAATATAAGCAGTTGGTGCGTCCATGCGCTGACCACAACCGCCAAAAATATTTTGGTCATCAGCCAAGATATTCACGCGTGAACCACCCATCCCTCGGAAGTTTGGCTCACCATCCGTACCAGCTTTACGCATGATGCTAAAACCTGGAACTGATTTTAAGAAATCAGCGCCATCATGCGCAGGCAAAGGTTGACGAGGAACCTTTGGATCCAACTCAATGGTTGTTGGGGTTGTCATGGGTGCTGCTGTTACAACCACGTCATCAAAGATTGTTTGATTTGGATTTGCATGGGCGCAAGCTCCTGCGACCATCATAGAAACTGCTAAAGCGATTGGTTTTGGTGATAAATAATTATTTTTCATTTTTTACTCGTATTGAATCTGTTATGAATGCGCGTGCGCATTCCAATACCGAACAACTAAAAATAGTTGCCGACCTTAAGAATCAAACGAGTGAGGGAGGTGCTCTTGAAGGAAGAGATACCCAAGCAAATAATGGCTTAGGCGATTGATAGAATAACTGCGGATGTAACTGATGAGCTTCTGGCTTGGCAAAAGTCAAAGTATTGTTAACAGGTAAATCATAAGCGCCATGCATGACACAGTAAGGACAATGATTGACGATGTTTTTTGATTCATCAGCATTTTCAGTGACCCCCATTGCTTGGGTCATTTTGACGCCGGTGGTGGTGCAAATTTCAGCTGTAAAACCTGTAACGGTATTGTTATTAACAATTGCTTGAGAGATAGTTGGTGCCAAAGATCCCATCAAGATCGCCATCATGGCAATCAAGTGTACGAATTGGCGTTTTATCAGATATCTCATTTAAGTTAGATTTTATACGCCTTTTTATCTTAGGTAATTATTCTCATTTTTATTACTCGGTTTTGGTACTTTTTCGCAATTTAACTTCTTCATATCCAATTTTTTGTTGAGCACTATTTCTTATTTGTCTTATTAATTCACTCACTGCACTGAGCTTCACCATATCGGGGCTCATGGCAATAAAGTAAGTTTCTTGACCCCAACTTATAAAATCTAAGCGATGTTCTAAAGCCACACTTTTAAGCCCTAGCCCCACATCAGCGGTTCCAGCCAAAATGGCTGTCGCCACCGCAGTGTGCGTGAACTCCTCACGCCCGTACCCTCTAATTTTTTCAGCGGGAAGATTTTCAGAATCTAATAGCTTATCTAGTAACAGTCTAGTTCCAGCACCTTTTTGGCGATTAATGAAACGTACCTCTGGTCGAGCCAAGTCAGTTAACTTAAGAATCCTTAGAGGATTGCCTTTTTGAACCATTAAACCTTGAGTTCGCTTCATCACTGGGTAAGCCTTGATACTCTTTAAGGACAAACGATCTCTAACTCCCTGAATACTTTGATCATCCGGCACATGAAAGCCAGCCAAATGTGCATCACCGGATAGCAATCGCTCTAAGGATTGACCCGATCCCATCGTTTTTAAATCAAATGAGTTACTTTTTGAAATAGCATCCTCTAGCAGAGGATCGTTACTGGCACAAATGACCCACTTTTTCTTATCAAAACTTTCCAATCCATCTAGCTTCACTTGGAAACGATCTGCTTGAGATTGATTGATACTTTTATATTCTTTATCTAAGTCATCTACTATTTTTAGTAAGGTAATGCCTAAATCTGTCAAAGTAGATCCATGCCCCTTAACGCTATGCAGCAAGCTATATCCAAGTGACTCCTCAACTGCCTTGAGTTTATTCCATAGGGTTCTATAAGAGACATTTGAGCTATCTGCAGCAGACTGCAGGGATCGCCCTTCTTTTATGCCACGCAGAAGAATTGCAACTGACGTCAAATCGACCTCCTCATCAGAAAAAGATGTCTTTTTGCTAATTGAAATGAGTGGGGTAATCTTAATTCGCATATGTAATTAATTGCATATTGATAATTATTTTATAAGTGTTGATGATATAGCCATATTTATCAAGGAGGCAATATGCAAGTGCGGAATATTTACAAATTAGCAGTCACATCACTTTTGATCGTTTCAAGCATTAGTTTTGCAAATGCTCAAAAATCAATTACGGTCGCATCAACGACATCGACTGAACAATCAGGTTTGTTTGCTCATATTCTTCCTGCTTTCGAGAAGAAAGCTGGTATTCAAGTCAGAGTGGTTGCTGTAGGTACTGGTCAAGCATTAGACATCGGTCGTAGAGGCGATGCTGATGTTGTATTCGTTCACGACAAAGTAGCTGAAGAAAAATTTGTTGAACAAGGCTTTGCTAGCAAGCGTACTGAAATCATGTACAACGATTTCGTGTTAATCGGGCCTAAGGCAGACCCTGCAAAAATCAACGGTGGAAAAGATATCACTATTGCATTTCAGAAAATTTTCGCAGCCAAAGCTAACTTTATTTCACGCGGTGACAAAAGTGGCACACATGCAGCTGAACTTCGCTATTGGAAAGAGGCTGGTATTGTCGTCTCACCCAACTTGAATTGGTATAAAGAGACAGGCTCAGGCATGGGGCCTGCCTTAAATACAGCATCAGGCATGAATGGATACATCCTCTCTGACCGTGGCACATGGTTGGCTTTTAAAAATAGGGGTGAACTCAGTATTCTGGTTCAAGGTGTTCCGAAGCTATTTAATCAATATGGTGTGATGCTAGTTAGTTCTGAAAAGCACCCCCACGTCAAAAAACAAGAAGGTCAAATCTTTATTGATTGGCTTGCCTCAAAAGAAGGTCAAGACACGATTGATAGCTACAAGGTTGGTGGCGAACAGTTATTTTTTGCAAACGCCAAAAAATAACCCTGTTTCAATAAAAGCATTAAGCTATCGGCATGTTTTCGTCATTTAGCGATGCTTTTCATTTATTAGAAATGCTCGATGCCAAATTACTTGGCATCGTTTTTATCTCTCTCCAAGTCAGTATTTCAGCACTTCTTGTTGGCTGCCTCATTGGCATTCCTTTAGGCGCAGTTGTAGCTGTTTATAAGTTTCCGGGTAGGAAAGCTGTTGTGGTTATTCTGAACAGCCTAATGGGTGTGCCAACGGTGATTGTGGGTGTTCTCATCTACTTACTATTATCAAGAACCGGCCCTATGGGAGAGCTCAACTGGCTTTTTACAGTCAAGGGCATGATCATGGCTCAATCCTGCCTAACTATTCCTCTCATTGGGGCATTAACAAGACAGATTATTGAGGATGCTTGGCTGATCCATGGTGAAACCTTCACAGCCCTTCGATTAAAAACTGTAGCCAAACTTAAGTGGCTCATTTGGGATACTCGTTTTTCTTTATCCATTGCTCTCCTAGCTGGCTTCGCAAGAGCTATTTCAGAAGTCGGTGCAGTCATGATCGTGGGTGGCAATATTGATCAATCTACTAGGACTATGACAACAGCCATCGCGCTTGAAATGAGCAAAGGTGATTTACCTATGGCCTTGGCACTAGGAATGGTTCTATTAATAGTGGTGATTGTGGCGAATTTCTTAATTTTTATAATTAAGACGATTGCGGAGAAACGTTATGGATAAGCCGCTATCAGTGAGTACGTTTCAAGGTAATGCGCCTAAACATATTGACCTTCAAAATATCGAAATATTCAGAAGTGATCGAAAAATATTATCCGCTAATATCAGCATTCCATTAAATGGCATTACTGCTGTGATTGGCCCCAATGGGTCTGGAAAAACAACACTTCTAAAATTACTTCATGGTCTTATTGCACCGGATACCGGTAGCTATTTACCGGGCCCCGATGTTTTTCACTCAGCCTTAGTTTTACACCACACCCCTCTCATCAAGGCCAGTGTTAAAGCTAACTTGGAGATCATTAAAGATGCGGAATCAGTAGGTCATATCAGTAATGAAGACATTGAAGCGACATTAGCCAGTGTGGGCTTATTGCACCTGGCTAATCAACCGGGGCTAAAACTATCAGCTGGGGAACGTCAACGCTTGAGCCTTGCGAGAGCTCGACTACAAAATGCTAAGGTGATTTTGTTAGACGAACCTACCGCCAACCTGGATCCAGGATCAACAGATCAAGTTGAAGAGATCATTAATCATCTGGCAACTCAAGGTTGCTCAATTATTTTTACGTCTCATCAGCTTGCGCAAATTGAACGTCTAGCTGATCGAGTGATTTTTATTTCAGAGGGTGTGTGCTCAGACCCAATAAATACTGAAGCTTTTTTTAAGAGTCCGCCATCTAAAAACGCAAAAAGATTTATTCAACATGAATTGGGTTGGAATTAGTAATCACAAAAAATGCCGCTAGTGCGACATTTTTGTTTTTACTGACTTGATCATTAACTGATTAAGACAAGTCTTCCAAGAAAGAAGCTAAAGTCTCTTCTGGCAAGACTTCAAGATGGAATGGGTATTCTTTATGATCACAACCCACCTTCATCTGTGCACCAGCTTTTAGTGATTTCTTCATATCTTCTGTTAACTCAAATCTCAAGAAGTGTACTGATGAAGTCTTATCAGCCGTTGTGCGCTCTAAGTCTTCGTTGGCAATCGCGTAAACGCGTGCTTGGCCTTCAACTTCAATGAAAACACGATGCTCAATACCCAATAACTTTGCCAAAGCAATTTTTCTATCGGCTTCGTTGATATATTCCAATTTCATTGTTACTTTGAAGTTAGAACCATCAGGTACTAAATCGTTATAAGTGTTTAATTCGTCTTGAATGCCTTCATCTTCAAAGATCTTCTCAACGCGCAACATCTCCTGAATCTGATATTGCATCAAATACTTGTTCTCGAAAATCATATTGAGATGCTCACCTAAGATCACTGTGCGCTTTTTACGCTCAGCAATCGCACGTTGGCGCATTTCTGGACGAGCTTTGTAGTAACCCTCAAGGGTTAATAACTCTTCTCTTTTAATCTTGCTCATTGTTGTCTCCATTTTTACCTATCCTAGTTAATTTGATGTAAGGCCGTATGCCTTAGCTAAAAGAGTTATAGGGTGAGCCATTTGTGACTTTTTCAAGTTGTTCTCTTCCATGCCCTGCGAAATATGATGTCCAGCTAACTGACAATCAGAACTGATGTAGTCCGGCTCAGTGCTTGCCATACTCTTGAACACAGGCTTACCAATTTTCATAGCCGTTTCGTGGAACTCTTTCTTAACACCCCAAGTTCCTGCATGGCCTGAACAACGTTCAACCACATTCACCTCAGTACCAGGAATCATTTGCAATGTTTCAGCCGTTTTCTTACCAACGTTTTGAACACGCAAGTGACAAGGTACGTGGTAACTAACTTTACCCAACTCGACCTTGAAGTCAGTTTTTAGTAAACCATCTTTGTTACGCGCAACGATGTACTCGAATGGATCCCACATCGCAGCTTTAACCAATTGCACGTCTGCTTCTTCAGGGAACATCAGTGGCAACTCTTGCTTGAACATCAGGGTGCATGAAGGAATCGGAGTAACGATTGCGTAACCCTCTTTTGCTAATTTAGCCAATTGAGGAATATTGATATTTTTATTCTTTTCAACAGACTCAAGATCACCCAACTCTAATTTAGGCATACCGCAGCAAGCTTCTTTTTCAACAAGCTTGTAAGGGATCTCATTGTGAGCCAATAACTTCAAAAGATCTTGGCCAATACCTGGCTCGTTGTAGTTAATAAAGCATGTTGAGTAAACAGCTACTTTGCCTGGTGTCTTAGCACCATCTTTAACTGGCCATGCTGAAGATTCTTTTGCAACTTGTTTAAATGTTTCTGGAGCATAGCTTGGAATCCATGCATTCTTATCAACACCTAAGGTTGCTTCCATCACTGTTCGCATGACTTTAGTACTGTTCACAGCATTCACTGCCTGCGTAACAATCGGAATACCTGCAAAGCTACCCATCTTATCGGTTGATGACAAGATGTTGTCACGGAATGTTGTTTCCCCATTCTTATGTTTTTGTGCTTTCGCACGCAACATTAAATGTGGGAAGTCTAAGTTCCATACGTGAGGTGGTGTGTAAGGACACTTTGTCATATAACAAAGGTCGCACAAGTAACATTGATCAACTACTTTATCGTAGTCTTTTTTATCAACGCCATGAACTTCACCATCTTCAGTGGCATCGACTAAGTCAAAAAGAGCTGGGAAAGAACCGCATAGGCTTACGCAACGACGGCAACCATGACAAATATCAAAAACTCGCTCTAATTCTTTATTGAGGGACTCTTCGTTATAAAAGTCAGGATTTTTCCAGTCCAGTGCGTGACGCGTTGGGGCTTCTAAGTTGCCTTCTTTTTGACTCATGTTTATTTCCTATTTCTCTATTTTTATATTTTTTTACTTAAGTCTTCTAATGAAGACTTTTTATGAGAGTCCCGAAGTTATAAAAATAACCCCGGGAATCCTTAAAAAGCCTTGTTGGCAATCAATGAATGATTAGCCAGCTACTAATGCGTCCAAAGCCTTCTGGTAACGGTTAGCGTGTGAACGCTCAGCCTTTGCCAATGTCTCGAACCAATCAGCTACTTCGTCAAAGCCTTCGTCACGTGCTGTCTTAGCCATACCTGGGTACATATCTGTGTACTCATGTGTCTCGCCATGAACAGCAGCTTCTAGAGCTTCTTTAGGTGTACGGCCTGGAAGACCTGTACCTGGCTCGCCTGCGCCGCCGTCGATCAAGAATTCCATATGACCGTGTGCGTGGCCAGTTTCGCCTTCAGCTGTTGAACGGAACAATGCTGCTGTGTCGTTCTCACCAGCTATATCGCACATGTTTGCGAAATACAAATAACGGCGGTTAGCCATTGACTCACCAGCAAACGCTTCTTTCAAGCACTCTTCTGTTTTACTACCTTTTAATGTTGGCATTTAATGCTCCTATCGATAGATTAAATTTCTAAGTCGGTTACGATTGCAGTATCGGGTTATTACTTATAAACCTTTAACTGCAACTTAACCTGACAACGGAAGTTTAGGTCTAAAACAGCTAATAGTTAAATTGTATTTATTTATTTTTAAAATAGCTTTTGACTATGACTTATTAGCAGACCTAAATACATGATTTATATGGATTTAAATTCTTTTCTTCTGGCAAGCAGCATTGTTGCTTTAGCTGAAATGGGCGATAAAACCCAGCTTCTATCCCTGTTATTGGCCGCAAAATACAAAACTCATCATTGGGCTATCGTTGCGGGCATTTTTGTAGCTACAGTATTCAATCATGCAATCGCTGCGTGGCTTGGAAGCGCCATAGCTCAATGGGTCGACCCTGAACTCATGAGATGGATCATAGCGGGTGGATTCATAGCTTTGGGGTTATGGCTCTTGGTCCCCGACAAATTAGATGATGATGAAAAAACACCTACAGCTCATAGCTCTTGGAAGGTTTTTACCATCACGACATCCTTATTTTTTATCGCTGAGATGGGAGATAAAACCCAAGTTGCTACAGTGGCGCTTGGAGCTCGTTATGATGATTTAATGGCAGTTGTTTTAGGCACAACGGTTGGCATGATGCTGGCCAATGCTCCTGCGGTTTGGCTAGGTCAAAAGTTTACAAATGCACTTCCAGTTAAGTGGGTTCATGCAATAGCAGCTATTATTTTTATCATCATGGGCTTGGTAACGATCTTCTTCTACCGGTAATCAACATTTAAGAAAATATTTATGGCACGCACAGAAAATTCAGTGACTTTTTTACGCAGCGATTATCAAGAATCTGCTTTCAGTATTAAATCCGTCAAATTAGATATTGCTTTAAATCCATCAAAAACAATCGTCGTCAATCGCATGATGATCAGTAAGAAACTGGTCGGCGTGAATTCAACACTGATCTTGAATGGTCAAGAACAAGAATTAGTGAGCGTCAGAATTAATGATGAGCCATACCGAGGTTATGAACTAACTCCTGAAACACTAACACTTCATGATCTTCCTGATGAGTTTGAACTCAGCATCACCAGCACATGTGCTCCTGATAAGAACACTTCACTGATGGGCCTTTATGTTTCAAATGGCAACTTCTTTACGCAATGTGAAGCTGAAGGCTTTAGAAAGATTACATATTTCTTGGATCGCCCTGACGTGATGGCCACCTACCAAGTCACATTGAGAGCTTTGAAGACTGACTTTCCAGTCCTTCTATCTAATGGCAATCTCATCAAGGAAGAAGAGTTGGGTAATGGCTGGCATGCCGCCGTTTGGGAAGATCCATTTCCAAAACCCTCTTATCTATTCGCCTTAGTAGCCGGAAAGCTAGAGGCTATTGAGCGAAACATGAAGAGTCAATCTGGTAAAGATAAATTATTACAAGTTTGGGTTGAAGCAAAAGATCTTGAAAAAACAGAACATGCCATGGAGTCACTTATTGCATCAATCAGATGGGATGAAAAGAGATTTGGACTTGAATTAGATCTTGATCGCTTCATGATTGTTGCTGTAGGCGACTTCAATATGGGAGCCATGGAAAATAAAGGTTTAAATATCTTTAATACCAAGTTTGTTTTAGCTAATCCAGAAACTGCCACAGATGTTGACTATGCCAATGTGGAAAGTGTTGTTGCACACGAGTATTTTCATAACTGGACTGGTAACCGTGTTACTTGCAGAGATTGGTTCCAGCTTTCTTTAAAAGAAGGTTTAACCGTATTCAGAGATCAAGAGTTTTCTGCAGATCAAATGGGTTCTGATTCAGGTCGCGCCGTTAAGCGCATTGAGGATGTGCGCTTGCTGCGTCAAGTTCAGTTTCCAGAAGATGCTGGGCCAATGGCTCACCCTATTCGTCCAGATAGCTATCAAGAAATTAATAACTTTTATACAGTCACCGTTTATGAAAAAGGTGCTGAAATTGTTCGAATGCAACAAACTCTTTTGGGCAAAGAGGGCTTCCGAAAAGGAATGGATCTTTATTTTAAAAGGCATGATGGGCAAGCAGTCACTTGCGATGACTTTGTGGCGGCAATGGCTGATGCCAACCATAAAGATTTAGAGCAATTCAAGCGCTGGTATAGCCAAGCTGGAACCCCAAGAGTTCATGTAGAAGAATCATTTGATGGAGATACTTATCAATTGCACTTCACCCAATCTTGCGCTGCCACACCTGGTCAGGATAAAAAACTGCCATTTCATATACCGCTACTTTATAAGTTGATTGGTACTGATCAAATCGGGCAAGAAAATTTATTTGAATTAAAAGATGAAAAACAAACATTAACGATTAAGGGTCTCAGTAAAAAACCAACCCTATCTATTAATCGTTATTTTTCTGCTCCCATCATTTTAGATTTTGAGCAAAGCGAAGAAGAATTGCTTACCTTGTTAAGGGAAGATGACGATCCATTTAACCGTTGGGAAGCAGCTCAAAAGCTTTTCATTCAAGCCATTTTAAATAATCGTGATCTTGATCCAGCATTGATCGAAGCACTTCGCTTCGTTTTAAATGATGAAAAACTAGATGCGGCATTTAAGGATTTAGTTTTCACTTTACCTGCAGAAAGCTATTTATATGAACAGGTGGAGGTCATAGATCCGCAACTCATTCATAGGTCTCGCAGAAGAGTTCGATCTCAGTTAGCTTTCGACCTCCAGGACGAGTGGCTAAATACTTATGAAACAAATAGTTCAACGGAGTCTTATAAGGCAGATGCTATTAGCGCTGGTAAACGATCACTGAAGAATCTATCTTTAAATATGCTGCTGGATAGTCAGCATCAAAAAGCTCAAAAACTTGCCCTTGAGCAATATCAATCAGCTAATAACATGACAGACCGTTATGGCGCTCTTTCAGCCATGGTTCAAAATGCATCAGGATATGCAAAAGAGTGTTTGGATCATTTCCATCAGTATTTTGAAAGTGATGCTTTGGTAATTGATAAATGGTTTGGCTTACAAGCTTCACGCCAACCTGAGCTCAACAATTTATCAAGTGTTCTTCAAGATGTTATTCAATTAAGAAACCACTCCGACTTCCATATCAAAAATCCTAATCGGGCTAGGAGTCTGATTCATGCTTTTTGTATGAATAATCCTGGCGCTTTCCACCAAACAGATGGAAAAAGCTATCAATTCTGGGCTCAACAAGTCGTTGAGCTAAATGAAATCAACCCTCAAGTAGCCGCTAGATTAGCCAGAGCACTCGATCGCTGGAAACAATTTTCACCAAGTTATCAAATTCATATGAAATCAGCACTAAAATTCGTGTCTGACCATAAGAATTTATCCTCAGATGTTGCTGAGGTAATTAATAAAGCTCTAAATAGCTAAAGAAAGCCATTTATGTCACAAGGCACTACTTTCACAAAATATATTTTAGATTGTGCAAAAAGCAATTCTGAAATTCCTGCCTCACTGTTAGCTTCAGTGGCTAGCGCATGCAAACTCATTGCAAAGCAAGTTGAGCAAGGCGCACTAGCTGGCATTATTGGATCAGCTGGTAGCGGTAACGTGCAAGGTGAGACACAACAAAAATTAGACATTATTTCTAATGACATTCTTTTGGAAGCATGCGGTAAAGACATAACGCTCGCAGCTATGGCATCTGAAGAGATGGAAACGATATATCCTGCCAATGATGCAGGGAAGTTTTTGCTCTTATTCGACCCATTAGATGGCTCATCAAATATTGATGTCAATGTTTCGATCGGAACCATTTTTTCAATTCTTAAAAAGCAACATCAAGGCCCTGCTTCTGAAAAAGATTTTTTACAATCTGGCGTAGCTCAAGTGGCTGCTGGATATGTTGTTTATGGCCCCCAAACTACTTTGGTTTATACGACTGGCCAAGGCGTTCACATGTTCACACTGGATCATGAAACTGGCGAGTTCTTATTAATCAAAGAAAATATTCAAATATCAGTAGATACCAAAGAATTTGCTATCAATATGTCTAATATGCGTCATTGGGATCAACCCGTTAAACGCTATGTTGACGAGTGTTTAGCTGGCACTGAAGGGGCACGTGAAAAAGACTTTAATATGCGCTGGATTGCCTCCATGGTTGCTGATGTTCATCGCATTCTTTGTCGTGGAGGTCTATTCATGTACCCATGGGATAAGCGCGACCCTAAAAAACCTGGCAAGTTACGTTTGATGTACGAAGCCAATCCAATGAGCTTTTTAGTGGAGCAAGCTGGCGGAACATCCATCAATGGTCAAGAACGCATCATGTCTTTACCAGCAGAGCAATTACACCAAAGGGTCTCAGTGATCCTCGGCTCTAAAAATGAGGTGGATTTAATTCAGAAATACCATCTCAGTAAGTAATTAGCCAAGTTAACTGATACATTCATCAGATAACAAAAAGCCCACTCGTCAAAGTGGGCTTTTGCTTTTATTCAAAGGATTGCTTAGTTAATGAATCAAAGTTTTAGGATCAACATAATCTAGACCCTGGGCAATGGCAACAGCATGACAACAAACATGACCTTGATAAATATTTAAGCCATTCATTAAGTGCTGACTTCTTGTTAATGCCACTTCTGTTCCATGATTAGCCAAGGCTAAAACAAATGGCATCGTGGCATTAGTAAGCCCAATGGTAGAGGTTCTTGCAACTGCACCAGGCATATTTGCCACGCAATAGTGAATGACCTCATCAACTAGGTACGTTGGATCTTGATGAGTTGTTGGACGAGATGTCTCAAAACAACCACCCTGATCAATTGCCACATCGACTAATACACTACCCGGATGCATTTTAGAAACTAAAAGCTTGCTGACCAACTTAGGCGCAGAAGCCCCAGGGATCAAAACACTACCAATCACTACGTCAGCATTAATAACGGCGCGCTCGATATTGGATGTATTTGAATAGAGGGTATGAATGCGATTGCCATAAAGGGCATCTAACTCTCTCAAACGATCAATATTTTTATCAATGATTGTGACTTGGGCACCCAATCCAACTGCCATTTGAAGTGCTGATGAACCCACAACTCCAGCACCTAAAATAACAACTTGTGCAGCACTAACCCCTGGCACACCTGCCAAAAGTAAACCTCTACCAACCTGAGATTTTTCTAAATGGTGTGCGGCAGCTTGTATCGACATTCTTCCAGCCACCTCACTCATGGGTGCCAACAAAGGCAAGCGGCCATTAGGGCTGGTAACAGTCTCATAAGCAATACAAGTCGCATGAGACTTCAGTAAAGCCTGCGTTTGAACTGGATCAGGTGCCAAATGTAAATAAGTAAATAAGGTTTGGCCTGATTTGAGCATTTGGCACTCCTCTGGCTGAGGCTCCTTTACTTTAATGACCAAATTGGATCTCTCGAAAATATGCTTAGCATGATCGACTATTTCAGCACCTGCCATGACATAGTGATCATCATGGAAGCCAATGCCGTGCCCTGCATTCTTTTCAATTAATACCTGATGTCCGAATTTATTCAATTCAAATACTTGATCAGGAGTTAGTCCAACTCGGTATTCATGGTTTTTAACTTCTTTAGGTACGCCAACAATCATGATATGTTCCTCTCTCTTTTATGTAATCCAAAAATAAAATACAACGCGGTTAATCCAATCAAAATCGGTGGCCCTACATAAAAAGCCATTCTGGTTGCCTCTGAATAAGCCATTAGACCGAGTACGAAAAATACAAATAAGATGGCAAACCATGATCCATAGGGCCAAAAAATAGCTCGGTATGGCAATGCTTTTATTCCCTCAGGAGTGAGACTCTTTCTAAACTGTATTTGGGTATAAAGGATGGCAACCCAAACCAATAGGCCAATCAGTGTTACGGCAGCGGTGATCCACTGAAATGCTTTTTCTGGAACAAAGTAGTTGATAGCGACACCAACAGTTGGAACCATGATTGTTAGGCAAATAGCTTTAACTGGAACGCCTGCAGAGGAAATCTCTGATAAATACTTTGGCGCGTTACCACTTTTTGATAAACCTAAAAGCAAACGGCCACCACTGAAGATCCCTGCGTTACAAGAAGACAAAGCTGCTGTAATCACTACAAAGTTAATGACACCAGCTGCTTCACGCAAACCCATACTCTCAAACATAGCAACAAATGGGCTACCGTTCTGACCTACTTGATGCCATGGGAAGATCGCTAAGATAACAAAGAGTGAGCCAACATAAAAAATCAAAATGCGCCAAGATAATGAGTTAATTGCCATAGGGATGGTACGAGTTGGATCTTTCGCTTCACCAGCTGATAAACCAATCATCTCAATACCAACATAGGCAAACAAAACCATTTGTAATGAGAGTAAGAATCCTTCAACACCATTTGGGAATACCCCCCATGCTGCCAAAGGTTAGCTACGCCAATTGGTACACCATCATTGCCAAGACCTAGGAAAATCATGGAACAACCAATAGCAATCATCGCAACAATAGCGACTACCTTTATCAGTGAGAACCAAAATTCAAACTCACCAAAAACTTTTACAGCAACGAAATTAATACCACCCATGGCTAGGATTGATGCTAAGGCCCATATCCACTGTGGTGTATCAGGAAACCAAAGCGTCATATAAACGCCTACCGCTGTAATTTCTGCCAATCCCACAACAATCCAGTAGGTCCAGTAACCCCAACCAACTAGATATCCCGCTAAAGGTCCTATATAACGAGTTGCATAATGAGAAAATGAACCAGAGACTGGTTCATGAACAGCCATCTCACCCAATGATCTTAGGACAATAAAGGCAACAAATCCTGCCAAGATGTACCCTAAGATGATTGATGGACCTGCAAGCTGAATTGCTGTTGCTGACCCTAAAAATAAACCCACGCCAATCGTTGACCCCAAAGCCATTAATCTAATGTGCCTTGGCTGCAAACTTCTTTTTAATCCATGGTTGTCATGAACCATTTTTACCTCCATTTTTATCAATCGAAAATCGAATGACGAGAATAGGGGTCAACACTCAAGTTGTATATGGCTAGAATTTAGTGAAGATATCTGAAATGCAAAATATGGCAATGACAGATCTGACAGAGCCAATTAAAATGGGGGGGTTAAGAATATAGAGTTATATCTTCCTACAGAAGAATAAGAAGTTTCCTACAACAAAATCAGAAATTTCCTACAGCTGATTCAGCCAATATTTCAGAGTTAATCTGATATTTTGATGTCACTCGTACCAGGACAAACTAATCGGGATGATTCTCTTGAGGTATCAATGCAACCTCCTTGGTCATAAACACCCTTAGGGTCACGGTATCGCATCATGCGCTGAAGAATTTTCTGAAATTCTTTTGGATTAGCCAGCGTTTTAGCAACGCATGACTCAACTATATTTTCATTCATCAATAGCTCACCACTCTGGTCAAGATAAGCGCCGTCTTTCCAGTGATAAACCTCCACACATTTAGTTTCTAAAGTAAAAGGTTGATCCCTTTTCCAAAAGTTAGTAAATAAGTTATGACCTAAGTAAATGACCCATGAACCTTCATAACCAGAGATATCTGAAGAGCGGCTATCAGGATTACGAAACCAAACTCGATCACCAGGTACGTAATACTTCATCGGTAGCGGCTCTTCTAAGGAACCATATTCTTTTAAGAAAACCTCGTGGAACTCACCTGAGCGAATCGCTTTCTTTTCTGAGCGCGCCTCAAGACGCTTCAATAGCTTAGGATTAACCTTATTTAATTTACGAGCAATCGCTAATAAAATGACATATTCCGTAGCTCTGTAACAAGAGAAAGAGTAGGCATTTGCCATACTTTCTGGTTGAGTTGCTTTAATCAAGGCATCGATGATTGGTTGCCCTGGATTGAGTAAGAAACCAGCATCCTCATCGTAATGCCAGTAATCTTCTGGGCGCTCTGTTGCTTTGGTATCAAAATTTAAGGCCGCTAAATAGCCAGCAATAACGGAATGGTGCCTTATCTGAATAGCCGAATGAAACTCTTCATAACTTGGAAATTGAAATGGGATCGGCGCAAGTAACATACTCACTAATATTTCTTTATTAAGGTCATCCTTTACCTTAAAACCTTTTAATGAAAGCGTCTCAAAAAGTCGTGTTGTGTCCCAGTCAGGAGCCCACTGACTCTGGTACTCTTCTTTGAGGCTAAAGGCTATAACTAGATAGGAATCTTGATTAGCTTCTCTTAGCTTGATGGCATTTTCCAAACCATGCAATCTAAAATAGCTCATTACTTGAATCAGTAAGTTTTCTTTATCACTTTTATTTGATAAACAAAACTCAATTCCGCGAGTTTCAAAAAATATTTTTTGTTGATTCTCGCTCATATTAAATCCTATAAAAAACGATCTAATAAACGGCGACTATGCTTATCTAAAGCTTTGATGTCCTCAATCAGGTATTGAACACCATGGGCATCGGCGATTAAATAAGTTGTGGGATTAATTCGTCTGATATTTTCTTCACCACGCAAGGTGAACTCAGTAGACCCACGACTCGTTTCAACCCACCAAGTGCTGGGAGTTGTAAAAGAAGATACGGACTTAATCTCAGTTAAAACGGGCATGAACTCTCTGATAGCGAATTCAGCATTAATCAATACCTGATTCTCTGGGCTGGTTTGCTCAAGTTGATCTAACCAAATCAGCTCATGGCCATCACGATCAACTATGGCAATGGATTCATGGGGGGAGCTGATAGGAAATGCTCTAACTGGAACCACCTGCTCATGCAGTTGTCCAGATTGATCTGTCAGGCAAAGATGCCCAAATGAATTTCTTGATAAGGCAAATGAAACAGTTAAGTTAATCACGCTGCACTCCTAGCTCTTCATCAACGACGTCCATAGCTTGTCTTGCTTGAGTATCATACATCCTGCGATAGACCCCTTGCAACTCCATCAAGCGATCATGACTTCCCTCTTCCACGATCTGCCCTTTATCTAAAACAATTAGGCGATCAGCCTTACGAAGAGTTGATAGCCGATGGGCTATCGCTATAGTGGTCCTACCTTTTACAAGATTATCCAAAGCTTTTTGAATCTCTTTTTCAGTGGTGCTATCAACTGACGAGGTAGCTTCGTCCAGAATCAGAATTTGCGGATCAATTAATAATGCTCTTGCAATTGAAATACGCTGACGCTCACCACCAGAAAGTGATTGTCCTCGCTCACCCACTAACGAATCGTATCCATGCGGTAAACGCAAAATAAACTCATGTGCATGTGCAGCTCTTGCTGCAGCGATAACTTCTTCTCGACTTGAATGAGGTTTGCCGTAGGCAATATTCTCGGCAATCGTGCCGAAGAATAAAAATGGTTCTTGTAAAACAAGTCCAATGTGGCGCCTGTAATCTGCCACCGCTATAGAGCGGATATCTACACCATCAAGCTTAATGGTGCCTTCAGCAGCATCATAAAAACGACAAATTAAATTAACAAGCGTACTCTTACCAGAACCGCTATGGCCCACCAAACCAATCATCTCTCCAGGTGCAATGGCCAGATTAATCCCTTTTGTAACTGAACGATTGCCGTACCTAAAGCCCACATTTTCTAAATCAATTCTGCCTTTTACATTGGTAAGCTTCACGGGCTGCGCTGGATCAGGAACGCTCGAGACGTGATCCAAAATGTCAAAAATACGCTTTGAGGCAGTTGCAGCTTGCTGGGTAAATGAAACGATACGACTCATTGAATCTAGGCGAGTATAGAAACGACCGATATAAGCTAAACAGGCTGTCAACATACCCACCGTAATAGCGTCACGAGAAATCTGCCAAATACCAAAAGCCCAAACCACTAGCAAACCAATTTCAGTTAGCAAAGTAATGGTTGGGGAGAACAAAGCCCAAACTCTGTTAACCCGATCATTGACGGCTAGGTTGTGCTGGTTAGCTAAGCGGAATCGATCTGTCTCGCGCTCCTCTTGAGCGAAAGCTTTAACCACACGTATTCCTGGGATCGTATCAGCTAAGACACTTGTTACTTCAGACCAAATTCGATCAATCTTTTCAAATCCGAATCGTAGTTTGTCACGCACCACATGAATAGCCCAACCAATAAAGGGTAATGGTGTCAGAGTAACCAAAGCCAACCATGGATCAATAGTGACTAATATGACAGCAGTCATTAAGATCATCAGAACATCGGTCGCAAAATCTAAAAGATGCATTGATAAGAACAAGCAAATACGATCAGATTCAGAGCCAATCCTAGCCATTAAATCGCCAGTTCTTTTGCCACCAAAATACTCTAATGACAATCTCATTAAATGTTCATATGTTTTTGTTCTTAAGTCAGCGCCGATTCTCTCACTGACTAATGCCAATATATACGTCTTAGCCCAACCCAAACCCCAAGCTAATAGCGCGGCAAAAAATAAAGCTGTCAAATAAAAAATGGTGAGTTGCTGATCAATAGCTTGCCCACTTTGGTAAGGCAACAAAATGTCATCCATGATTGGCATCGTTAAGTAAGGCGGCACCAAGGTTGCAGCGGTGGAAGCTAGCGTTAATAAAAATCCCGCTAATAACTGCCCTCTATATGGCTTAGCAAATCTCCATAGACGGAATAGAGTCCATGTGGAGGGCGGCGCAAGATTCTCTGAGGTACAAGCTGGACACTCTTCTTGATCAGGTGGTAGTGGCACCCAACAAGTAGGACAAACCATTTGTCCTACTAAATCTTTACTTGAGTCATGTAAACCTAAAAATCGATTTTTTTCTATGTTGTATTGCTGAACAAGTCGATTAGCAGCTGGGTTTTGAGCTAAGGTGAAGCGCCAAGATGCTAAGCGGCCCTTCTCACTCACCAACTCCAAACTTGCCACACCTGCGTGATCTTGAAGTTTTAAATGATGATCTTGTGAAAAAGCCCAATGCTCCCAGCTTAAATTAGAGTCAGGCGTAGATAAATTATGCTTTTTATAAGCATATAAACCCTCATCGGTCAGATAAATCAAACCTTTTTCAAATTCAAGGTCGCTATTTAAATCTAATTCTATGAAAGCGATCATCACATCGCTACCCCCCTCTTTGAGCGGGAGAGCATTTTGCCAATGACTTGGCAAGCGATTCAGTTGTTTGGGTTCGGTATTTATCAAAGGAAGCTTTGCTTAGTTCTTGAATAGTGAGCGATTATCTCAAATTTACCAAACAAAATATTTACCTTTTTTTGTCAACTAAAAGACCCCCTAGGCGTTAATCGAACAAGTACAATTAGGTAAATTTGGCACTTTCGCCCCACATGACAAAAAAAACAATAGAAATCATAGATATCAAGGTCCTCAAAGGGCCCAGCATGTGGACCTACAGCCCCGTCTTAGAGGCCTGGGTTGATATTGGCGATTTGGAGGATTGTCCCTCTAATACCATTCCAGGATTCACAGACCGCTTAGTCTCATGGTTGCCTAGCCTAATTGAGCACCGCTGCAGCTACGGTGAACGGGGTGGCTTCATTAAGCGCCTTGAAGAAGGTACCTGGCCAGCCCATATCCTTGAGCACATTACACTTGAACTTCAGAATTTAGCTGGCATGCCTGGTGGATTTGGTAAAGCTCGACAAACAAACAAACGTGGCATCTACAAAGTAGTTGTTCGTGCATGGCATGAAGAAATCACTAAAACGGCACTTTATTTAGCTCGTGACCTAGTCATGGCTGCCATAGAGAACACAACGTTTAATGTCCCTGCAGCTATTAAAGAAATAGAAGATTTAGTCGACAGTCTATATTTGGGACCAAGTACAGGTTGTATTGTTGATGCCGCCAGAGAAAGAAAAATTCCTGCAACACGTCTCTCAGAGGGTAATTTAGTTCAGCTAGGTTATGGCAATCAACAAAGACGTATTTGGACAGCCGAAACAGAATTAACCAGCGCTATCGCAGAAGGTATTTCTAGAGACAAGGATTTAACTAAATCATTATTGGCTTCTTGCGGCGTTCCTGTCCCTAAAGGTCGCATGGTTGAAAGTCCAGCTGATGCATGGGAGGCCGCAAAAGATATGGGACTTCCAGTCGTTGTAAAACCCTATGACGGAAATCATGCTCGCGGTGTTTTCACTAACCTAAGCAATCAAACTGAAATTGAAAAAGCATTTGAAGATGCTCTTGAAGAAGGTAGCGGTGTGATGGTCGAACGCTTCATACCTGGCAATGAGCACCGCTTATTAGTGGTTGGTAAAAAAGTTGTAGCTGCTGCTAAAGGCGAGTCAGCATGGGCTAAAGGTGATGGGGTCAGAAATATTCGCCAACTAATCGAGCAAGAGATTAATACTGACCCTCGCCGAGGTGAAGCGGAAATACTTCCTTTAAGCCCCGTTGTCTTTGATAAACAACTTGAGCTTGAATTAGCGCGGCAAAAACTAACACTTGATTCAGTGCCAACTAAAGATCAAGACGTTTTAGTTCAGGGGTCAGGCAATATGGCGTTTGAGGTGACTCACTTAGTGCATCCTGAAGTTGCTGCTCAAGCAGCATTAGCCGCACGAGTGATAGGTTTGGATATTGCAGGTATTGATATTGTTGCCGCAGATATCTCTAGGCCACTTGAGGAACAAGGTGGGGCAATTATTGAAGTCAATGCAGGTCCTGGATTGATTATGCATTTGAAGCCTGCCGTAGGTAAGCCACAACCTGTTGGCGCTGCAATCGTTGAACACTTGTTCCCCAATCAGGCTAATGGTCGTATTCCAATAGTTGGTATAGCTGGCTCTCGGGGAAAAACAATGGTTGCACAACTTGTTACCCACTTAATTCAACTGACCGGCGTGAAAGTTGGTTTAGCTTGCAGCAAAGGGGCTTACTTTAATCAGCGTCTTCAAACCTCCGGTAATTGCGCTAACTGGATCAGTGCCAATCGCTTACTATTAAATCGTCAAGTTGAAGCAGCTGTTATTGAAAATGACAATCGCACTATTTTGAATGAGGGACTTGCTTACGATAGATGTAGCGTAGGCATCGTGACCAACCTTGATCTTGATGATATCGCGCCTGAATGCTCCATTACCGAACCAGAACAAATTTATAACGTCATGCGTACACAAGTTGACGTCGTTCTACCATCGGGGGCTGCTGTTTTAAATGCTGATGATGATGCTGTTGTCAAAATGGCAGAGCTCTCTGATGGAGAGGTTATTTTATTTAGTCGTTATGGTTTAAATGACGCGACACAAAACCATCTAAAAAATGGTGGGCGTGCACTGTTCACAGAGAATAATCAAATCATTCTTGCGCAAGGCAATGAACGACAAACTTTAATTGATCTAAGTAATGTTCCGCTTCTTCAGTCGAGCAGTAAAACAAATGCACTGGAGAATATTTTAGCTGCAGTAGGAGCAGTATGGGCATTGAACTCTCCCAAAGATATTATCGTCGCTGGTCTTCAAACCTTTAATTAGAGAATATATGGAACTAACCCGCATCCGCGCTCTAAGAGGTCCTAATTTGTGGGGTAAGCACACAGCTCTAGAGGCATTAGTTAAATGCGAAGAGAGCGAAAAAGTCATCACTAATATTTTCGGATTTGAAACACGCTTAAGGTCAAGATTCCCACAGCTTGGCCCAGTTAGACCTTATGGTCAGAATGAAACAGTATCTTTAGCTCATGCTCTTGAAGTTTGTTCAAGAGACTTACAGGCTCAAGCCGGTTGCCCTATTACTTTTAGCAGAACAATGCCGACTCCGGACGATGGTGTTTACATCGTTGTGGTTGAATACACCGAAGAAAAAGTTGGTCGCCTAGCGCTAAAGTTAGCCATGAAGCTTTGTCGATCGGCGCTTATTGATAACGGATCTCATGTTGATGAGTACTTGCAGCAACTCCGCGACTTAGATGAAAGTATTCGCTTAGGGCCAAGTACCGGATCAATCGTTGATGCAGCTATTGCCAGAGGCATACCTTACCGCCGCTTAACTGAAGGTAGCATGGTTCAATTTGGCTGGGGAAGTAAACAACGTCGTATACAGGCTGCTGAAACGAGCTCTACCAGTGCTATTGCTGAATCCATCGCACAAGATAAAGAATTGACGAAAAATTTACTTCACGCAGCCGGTGTTTCAGTACCCATTGGCAGTATTGTGACGACTGCTGACGGCGCTTGGGAAGCTTTTAAAAAGATCAATGCTTCTGTAGCAATTAAACCAAGAGATGGCAATCAAGGTAAAGGTGTTGCTGTCAACATTAACACTCGAGAGCAAATTGACATTGCTTTTAATGCTGCATCCAAGATTTCTTCAGATGTCATTGTTGAACGCTATATGCCTGGTCATGATCACCGCTTACTGGTCATTGGTAATCAATTGATAGCTGCAGCTAGAAGAGAACCCCCTTATGTGATTGGTGATGCCAAACACACTGTTGGTGAATTAGTTGAAGAAATCAATAAGGATCCTAATCGAGGTGATGGTCATGCTACCCCGCTCAGTAAAATAAAAATTGATGAAATTGCACTTGTAACACTCAGAAATCAAAACATGACGCTAGACTCTATTCCGGCTAAAGGTCTCAGAGTAACTCTCAGAAATAATGCCAACTTAAGCACTGGTGGCACCGCAACTGATGTCACCGATGATGTACACCCAGACTTAGCAGCTTCAGCTATTTCAGCTGCGCAAATGATCGGTTTAGATATTTGCGGCGTTGATGTGGTTTGCGATAACGTCTATCGCCCTCTTGAAGAACAAGGTGGCGGTATTGTTGAAGTGAATGCTGCACCTGGCCTCAGGATGCATTTACATCCCTCATATGGTAAAGGTCGCCCTGTTGGTGAAGCAATTATTTCCACTATGTTTGGCAAGGATGATGATGGCCGAATTCCGATTGTTGCCGTAACGGGCACTAATGGAAAAACCACCACTGTCAAACTAATGAGTCATTTGTTTGAAAAAAATGGGTTAAGAGTTGGACATACTGGTACGGATGGTGTTTACATCAGTGGTAGAAGAATTGATACGGGTGATTGCAGCGGGCCTAAAAGCGCTCGCAATGTATTGATGCACCCTGATGTTGATGCCGCGGTTCTAGAAACAGCACGCGGCGGGATTCTAAGAGAGGGTCTAGGATTTGATCGCTGCCAAGTTGCTATTGTCACTAATATTGGCGAGGGGGATCACTTGGGTATGAACTATATCAACACCACAGCTGATCTTGCTGCTGTAAAACGAGTCATTGTTCAAAACGTTGCATCTAACGGTATGGCAGTGCTCAATGCAGCTGATTCAAATGTTGTGAAGATGGCAAAAACCTGCCCTGGTGAAGTAACGTTTTTTGCAAGAAATGTTAATCACCCTGTTATGGCTAAGCATCGCGCCCAAGGTAAGCGTGTCATATTTGTAAAAGATAATAAAGTGATTGCTTCTGAAGGCAAAAAAGAATTCCATATCAATCTTGATCAAGTTCCAATGACTGCCGAGGGCACCATTGGCTTCCAAGTTGAAAATGTTCTTGGAGTAGTCGGTGCTGCGTGGGCACTTAATATCCCATGGACTGTCATTGCAGACGGATTAAATAGCTTTGAGAGTGACTCAAATACTGTACCGGGTCGATTTAATATTTTCAAACATGCTGGCGCTACTATCATCGCCGACTATGGTCATAATCCTGATGCCATCCTGGCCCTCTCCGAAACTATTAGCGGCATGCCTGCTATAAAAAGAATAGCAGTTATCAGTGGCGCAGGCGATCGGCGCGATGAAGATTTACGACGTCAGACAGAAATCTTAGGCCAATCTTTTGATCATATTATTTTGTATGAAGATCAATGTCAGCGCGGTAGACCCGATGGAGAAATAACTGCCATCATGCGTGGCGGACTCACTCATTCCAAAAAAGTTAAAAAGATTGAAGAGTTTAGAGGTGAATTTTTAGCGATTGATAAGGCACTTGAACAAGTTCAGGCGGGAGATGTTTGCTTGATTCTTATAGACCAAGTGGATGAAGCACTCGCTCATATTCGTCAACGAGTTCAAGCCATTGTTAATTAACTAATTAATTACAGTGATTTATCTGAATTTAATTGCTTCAAGTTTTTTAAGTGCCTTACTTGGATAACCTTCAGCACTTCAGCTGCTGCTATAAATCCAAAGCTGGCAGTCACGGTTACTCCAGAACCATAACCAGAACAGGCTAAGCCACCACTTGCAACACCTTGTCGTGGCTCCTCAGAAAAGATAGCAGTTAATCCAAGTTTCTTTTTAGGGTCAGAGGTAAACCCATATTCCTTACGAAGCGTGTAGCGTATTTTTGAGAGCAAAGGATCTTGGGTTGTTTTTGATAAATCACAAGCCTTAATACGACTTGGGTCTAGCTTTCCTCCGGCCCCGCCGCATATGATCAATGCAATGTTCTTTTTGCAATAGTTTGCTAGTGCGATTTTCATCTTGACATCATCAGTTGCATCAAGAACTACAAATAATGGATTAGCAGCATGCTCACCTAAAATTTTGCTCAAATTATCGGGAGTTAAAAAGTCATCGATGATATTAATTCTTAAATCAGGATTGATTGAAATAAGACGCTCCGCCATGGCATCAACCTTAGATTTACCAAATGATCCCTCTACAGCATGCAATTGGCGATTAACATTACTTTCAGCAATATGATCAAAATCAACTAAAGTTATTTCAGCAATTGCACTCCTAGCAAGTGCCTCAGCTGCCCAAGAACCAACACCGCCCAGTCCAGCAACCAGTACATGGGCTTTTTCGAATGCCCTTAAGCCCTCTTCACCATATAGGCGGGCAACCCCACCAAAACGTCTATTCTGATTAACTTCCATAGATAAGACTATATAAGAAAAAGGTTCAGATTTCTTTATTCTGCAGTTATGTAACTTTGGCGCCTCATTTGATCTCTAGAAAATAAGCCCGAGTCTATATATACTGATCACATGACTAATTTAGCCGACCTCAGAAAATCCTATATGAAGGGCAGCCTTTCAGAAGAGGATGTCAAGCCTAACCCCATTGATCAATTTCATATATGGTTTGATCAAGCTCAGAATGCCGATTTACCAGAACCTAATGCTATGACTGTTGCATCAGTTGATGCAGATGGTAAGCCCAGTGCAAGAACTGTTTTAATTAAGGAAGTAACTCCTGCAGGATTTGTATTTTTTACAAATTATGAGAGTCGTAAAGGTCAAGCACTTATTAATAATCCTCATGCAGCCTTACTCTTCTTTTGGCCAGAACTAGAAAGACAGATTAGGGTTGAAGGATCAGTTGAAAAGCTCTCAGATCAAGAGAGTGATGACTACTTTCACTCAAGACCATTAGACTCAAGAATTGGAGCTTGGGCATCTCCTCAAAGCCAGGTCATCTCCAGCAGAATGCAATTAGTTAAAAATGCTGCGGAATATGCACTCAAATTCGCTTTGAATCCTCCTAGACCACCACATTGGGGTGGCTTTAGAGTCAAACCAGAGATATTAGAGTTCTGGCAAGGACGGCCATCTCGCCTTCATGACCGTATTCAATACATTTTGGATGCTGACACTTGGAAGATACAGAGGCTTGCCCCCTAGAGAGATTTCAGCGGATTAAAGCTGAGAAAGTCTTCCTAAATTTTTCTACCTTTGGGCTAACCACAAAAGTACAATATCCTTGATCAGGATGATTAACAAAATAATTTTGGTGATAGGCTTCGGCTTTGTAATAAGTAGGTAATTCACTTAACTCGGTGACTACGGTGCCATTGAGGGCATCAGGCTGATTTAAATCATGGATCATCTCAGAAGCCTGCGCCTTTTGATCAACGTCATGGTAGTAAATAACTGAACGATATTGAGTACCCACATCATTACCTTGGCGATTTAAAGTCGTGGGGTCATGAATCACAAAGAAAACCTCAAGCAGTTGCTTAAAAGTGATTAACTGAGAGTCATAGTGAATCTGGACAACTTCCGCGTGACCTGACCTGCCAGAACAAACGGAATCATAATCCGGATTGACTGTTTTCCCACCGGTATACCCAGACTCAACGTGAACAACTCCCATAACCTGTTGATAAACAGCTTCTAAGCACCAAAAGCAACCCCCACCTAAAGTCGCTTGTTTTAGCTCTGTATTTTTAGCAGTCATTTCATTATTTTCATTCATAAACAATATCCTACTGCTTATGTGATTTTTGTGCAGAGACCTTCTTTTGAAAATCTAAATCTGAGATAATATTTATATGAATTCAGTCATGCTCAACCTACATCTTGAAGAACTCAAGAAAGCCTACCATCACGAACCCAATCCTAGCTTTGAGGTTCGCAAGGAACGCATTCTTCGTATTGTTGCCATGATCAATAAGTATGAAGAAAATCTCTGTAAAGTGGTTTCCGCCGACTTTGGGGTTCGACATTCAGTAGAAACTCGATTGATTGAGTTGAATTCCATCAAGCAGGTAGCGAAGCACACCATCAAACACTTAAAAGCTTGGATGAAACCCCAGGAAGCTGATCTTCCTTTCCAACTCCGATCCTCAAAGGCCTGGCTACAACCTCAGGCTCGTGGTGTTGTTGGGATAATGAGTCCTTGGAACTATCCTATTCTTTTAGCGCTTGCGCCTGCGATTAGCGCAATTGCAGCTGGTAACCGAGTTTGGCTTAAACCGTCTGAACGCTCTCTTAGAACTTCAGGGTACCTTGCTACGATGGTGGCTGAGTATTTCCACCCTTTGGAATTTTCAGTTACAACAGGGGATGCCACACTAGCTAGCGATTTTTCTGCATTACCGTTTGACCACCTATTTTTTACTGGCTCAACTGCAACGGGTAAAAAAGTGATGCGTGCTGCATCATATAACTTAACACCCATTACTCTAGAACTGGGGGGTAAGTCTCCGGCAATTATTCACTCTGATGCCTCGCTTAAAGAAGTTGCTAAAAAAATTATTTATGGCAAATTAATTAATGGCGGGCAAACCTGTATCGCCCCAGATTACATATTAATCAAACATGAAAAAATACCAGCACTTGAAAAAGAGCTTCAAGATGCAGCGCGACTGATGTTTTCTGATGAAACTGTGCTGACCAGTCCAATTGACAAAGCTCAAACTGTTCGCTGGATGAATTTAGTCAATGATGCGGCTAGCAAAGGCGCTCAGATCAAAGAGCTTTTGGCGCCTTCCGAATCCAGATCTTTTACTCCAGTGATAATGAGCCAGGTTCCTAAAAATGCATTGATCATGCATGAAGAAATATTTGGCCCTATCTTGCCAATCATCGGCATTAACTCTACGGAAGATGCCATCAATTATGTGAACAGTAAAGATCGTCCGTTAGCGCTTTATTGGTTTGGTAAAGATAAAAAAGTTCTTAATGAAATTATCACAAGAACACATGCAGGCGGTGTGTGTATCAATGACACCTTATTGCATGCAAGTGTTGAAAGCCTACCTTTCGGTGGAATTGGTGCGAGCGGTATGGGCTCTTATCATGGCAAAGCAGGCTTTGATACTTTTAGTCATCACAAGCCAGTCTTGGATGTGAGGCCTTTTTGGGGTATTAGGAAATGGATGGGAACTAACTTAGCCCACCCGCCATACGGCTCAGCTATTGAAAAATTAATACGCCGCATGGGTAAGTGAGTTAACGATTTATAACGATTTTGCTATATATCTTAGCCGCCAACTGATACTCCCCAGCTGCCTCGGTAGACTCATTTAAAGATTCATGTAACTGCGCCATTGCCATGTGAGCGGCGGCTTTCATAGGGGGCTTAGTTTTAGGATCTCGAATAACCCCAACCAAACTTGATTTAGCTTTGCCCCATAATTGCTGGCTCAAACAAATTCTTGCCAAAGCTAAAGATAATGCTGGCTCACCTGGGTACTTAATCATCCATGACTCAAGCTTTTGGGCTAAGCTTAAATTGCTTGTTCCAGGTGTTACGCACTTTGGATAAATATCTATCAAGGCTTCATCCCACTGAGCATCTAAAGATTCTTCAACTAATCCTCTAGCTATATCGTATTGGGATACAGACAATAAACCCTGAGCCATTACCAAAGCAATCTTGGGAGCTTTACGACTTTCTTTGGGTAAGGTTTTCCAAATACGCAATAAGGCTTCATGGTCAGTTGATTTTTCTTGAACTAACTTAGCAATGGCTTCTTGGATATATTTTTGAGCTACTACTGGATGAAGAGCCTCTCTTTTCGAAAGGCTGTGGGTTAACTTTAAAACCTCACTCCAATTTTTTAATTGCTGATTCGCTTTAAGAGCGATTCTTTGAACTAACAACTGGCGTGCACCGCCTTTTTGCAACTGTTCAATAGTTGCTAATGCACCCTCTGCATCGTGAGCATCCATTTGCATATCAGCAGTCGCTACCAATTTTGCTTGGCGCTTTTCAGGTGACTGAATCTTTAATAGCCATTGATCTCTCACATCAAATTGATTCATGCGATGTGCAGAACGAGCGGCTAATAATGCTGCTGTTTCAGCTAAAGCAGAGTTGACCGTTGCTGCCTCAGCTGATTTGAGCGCTTTGGAAAAACGACCCGCAAAAATATCCTCTATGGCCTCTGATAAAAATCCGATTGATCGAGTCTCTCTTTGCTCGCGACGATACGCTGCAGCTTGCTTTGGCAAATCTAAAACAGCAGCAAATGTTCGCCAAGCCAACAAACTGACAATAAAGATTCCTAAGACGCTTGCAATAAAAAGGTTGAGACTGGTATCCAAACGATAAGGCGGAAAGTAGATCGTGATGTGCCCACCGTTACTACTGGCAAACAATGCCACTATGACTGCAGTTGCAAATAAGAAAGTTATCCAAAGCGCGCCTCGCATGATTATTGAGCCTTCACAAGGGCAGAAGTTTTTTCAACTTCAGCCTTTAATTCGATGAGCGCTTTTTCAAATTTAATAACTGAAATCGCCTGCGCTTGGAAATGCTTGGCCAAGAGAGCCTGCGCCTGATTCAAGTCATCCTTACAAGTCTGCGGCAAGTCAGATAGCCATGCGATACGCGCACTTAATAAATGTAGCTTCAATTGCTGCCGAACTAAATCTTGAGCTGCTGGCGTTAATGCGACATCTTTCACATCACCAACAACTTGAACTCTTACTAAACGATCACCTAGAAGTTGGATCTGATCCAATACTCTTTTAAGCCATGGGCTTTTTTTAGACTCATCAGCACTCACACTAAAGCCTGAGCTTTGAGCAGGCAAGGCTGTCATCGGCAAGGTTTGAACACTGTTTAACATTTCTGATATTTTTCCGGCTACAGATACAAGTGCTTTTTGTGACTCTGAGCCTCTTTTTAATGACGACTCGAACTTTGAGTCTAGATTCTCAACAGCACTGATCTTTTTTTCTAACTCACTGACTCTTGCATCCAAGATGGCTGGGCGCTGATACAAGCGCAAACCGCCCTCAATGATTAACCAAAGGATACAAATAGCAATGGCAATCCATAAAGCTTTCCATAAGCCCTTTCCAAGGGCTTCTGATTTTTCTTTTTTAGATTCACTCAAGACTTGATCCTTTGATTCATTTGTCATTCAGATTTCTCACTTTTATCTTTTGTTTCTTTTCTGTTTCTAGTCTTTTGAATTTAACTGATGGACTTTAGCCAATTTTGGATTGTAAGCAATGCATATTCATTCCCTGGCAAGCAACATTCTACTTGCTTAAATCCAACCCCCTGTGCAGTCTCTGCAATTCGCTCATGAGAGCAAATAAGGGTTACAGAATCAATCCAGCTTTGACTCCAAAGTGCTGGCTGATGCAACACTTCTGATAAATGCCGTACTGCCTCAGAGGAGTTGAGGAGAAAAGCTGTTTTTCCTGGGAGTTGCTGTCTTAGTAATTCCCAATTAGGGGCCTCAATATTTAAAGGTATTCGGCGGTAAGTCATCACTTGATGAATTTTGGCGCCCTGATCTAAAAATTGCTGACCTAACCACTCCCTACCGCCCGACCCCTTGAGAAATAATATTTCCTTATTAGCCCAGCTTGTTTTTTTAGAGTTAAGTTGATCCCATAAACCTTCTGAATCCCAATGCTGAGAACTCTTTGGGTAGTCAATTTGATATCCCTGCTCAATAGTTATACCGCGGCGTTCAAGTGCCTCAGCGCTACCGCCACCAATCACAGCAATGGGCAAGTTTTTAGGCCATTCGGAATCCAATAAACGCATGCCGCATTCAACAGCATTAGGACTAACAAAAATAGCTAAGTCAGCTAAATTCATCAATTCTTTTAGCTTGGCCCCTTCTGCGGGATCCTGATTAGGCACGATGGATAACAAAGGGAGCTGGATTTGATCCAGCTCTGGTAATTCTTCCCTCAGTAAATCACTCAGAGTATGGTTCTGACCAGTGGGGCGAGTAAGAACAATAGCCGGCATGTTTTGTTACCTTGGCGGCAGTAAAGACATTGCACCTTGATTGATCAAATCAGTCGCCACTGATAAGCCTATACCATTTGCCTCTGCCATTGAGTTCAATGAAAGTCTCTTTTCAGATCGGCATACTGTTTGAGAGTCTGTGCTGGCTACAAAAGCGCGAAGGAATAAATCGCCGCCCTCCCAAACTGCATAGGCTGCCAAAGGTACGTCGCAAGATCCTCCTAATGCCCTTGAAACAGCTCTTTCTGCTGTTACAGCCATTGCTGAAGGAGCATGGTTGAGCGGTGCTAAGCACGCCTGAATCTCAGGTCTAGCTGCTCTAATTTCAATACCCAAAGCACCTTGACCAGCTGCCGGCAAACTATCTTCAGGGCTCAATAAGCTACGTATGCGCTCAGTCATACCTAAACGTTTCAAGCCTGCCGCAGCCAAAATGATGGCCGCATACTCACCTTTATCCAGCTTGCCTAAACGGGTATCCAAATTACCTCTCAAAGGCTGGATATCAAGGTGAGGATATTTTGATCTAAGAGATGCTTCACGTCTTAGGCTGGCAGTACCCACAATAGCCCCAACCGGCAAATCCGCCAATTGAGCATAATCGTTTGAAACAAAAGCGTCCCTGGCATCTTCACGCTCCATGATGCAAGCCAGCTCAAAACCTTCTGGTAGTTGCATCGGTACATCTTTGAGGGAATGAACCGCCAAATCAGCACGCCCATCCTCCAAAGCCACCTCTAATTCCTTCACAAATAGCCCTTTACCACCCACTTTAGAGAGAGTTTGGTCCAAAATTTGGTCCCCACGGGTGGTCATACCTAAAATACTGACATCACAGTCTGGATAGCGCTTTTTCAAGCAATCACGGACAAATTCAGCCTGCCACATAGCCAAACGGCTCTCACGGGAGGCAATAACTAATTTTTTAGGATAAGAAATTTGTGTCATAACCATAAGAATAAAGCCTTTGAGGCAATATACTAATGTTTATGGCAGATTTAGATAAAAATAAAAACTCTTTAGATAATAAAGATCAGGCATGGTCAGCGCGTTTTGCAGAGCCTGTGGCCGAGCTCGTGCAACGATATACCGCCTCTGTTGGTTTCGATAAACGCATGGCCCTGGTGGATATCCAAGGCTCGCTAGCTCACGCTGAAATGCTTGCCGCACAAAAAATTATCAGTGTGGAAGATTATGCACAGATCCAAAAAGGGATGTCTCAGATACTTTCTGAAATGAAAGACGGCACTTTTAAATGGGAGCTTGCCCTTGAAGATGTTCATTTGAATATTGAAGCACGCTTAACTAAACTGGTTGGCGATGCCGGCAAACGTCTTCATACAGGAAGGTCACGTAACGACCAAGTCGCTACTGATATCCGTTTATGGTTACGTGGGGCAATTGATGAAATCCAAACAGAACTAACAGCCTTTAGAAAAGGTCTGGTTAACTTAGCTGAAAAGCATACTGAAACAATCATGCCAGGGTTCACTCATCTTCAAGTAGCTCAGCCCATCACCTTCGGTCATCATATGATGGCTTATGCGGAGATGTTTGCTCGTGATGCTGAACGTTTAACAGATTGCCGTAAACGGGTTAATCGTTTACCTCTTGGTTCAGCTGCGCTAGCAGGAACTAGTTACCCCATCGATCGCGAACGCGTTGCTAAGACTTTAGGTTTTGACGGTGTTTGTCATAACTCTTTAGATGCGGTCTCTGATAGAGACTTCGCTATAGAGTTCTGCGCTGCAGCCTCTTTAGCGATGACTCACATCTCACGTTTATCTGAAGAGTTAATTCTTTGGATGAATCCACGTGTAGGATTTATTGATTTACCCGATCGCTTCTGTACAGGTAGCTCGATCATGCCTCAGAAAAAGAACCCTGATGTTCCAGAATTAGCCCGCGGCAAAACTGGTCGGGTCAATGGCAATCTCATTGCATTGTTAACCTTGATGAAGGGCCAGCCTTTAGCCTATAACAAAGACAATCAAGAAGATAAAGAACCATTGTTTGATTCTGCAGATACCTTATGTGACACCTTACGCATATTTGCAGATATGGTGCCGCACATTCAAGTCAAAGCAGAAGCCATGAGATCTGCTGCTCTTCAAGGATTTGCAACCGCCACAGATTTAGCAGACTACCTAGTTAAAAAAGGATTGCCATTCCGTGACGCCCACGAAGCTGTGGCGCACGCCGTTAAAGCTTGCTCAAGCCGGGGTTGTGATTTATCAGATCTATCTTTGGAAGATTTGCGTGCAGCATGCGGTCTTGGTAATAAGGCGAATTTGATTGAGCAAGATGCATTTGAATTTTTAACGCTTGAAGGTTCTGTCAATAGTCGTCAGCATATTGGTGGCACTGCGCCTGAGCAGGTCAAAAAAGCTATTGCGGCCTATCGAAAAACTTTGGGTTAATTAAAGCTTTCTAAGCTTCATAAGTTTTACAAAGCTATTCCGAGGTATGAAATAAAAAGGCTCACATCAGTGAGCCTTTTTATTTGAACTGCTTTTGTTGAATGCGTTAACTTTTGACACAATCAACGTAATACTCTTTACGGCCATTGAGTTCGCCTTTAACAAGACCATGAACATCCGTCTCAAATCCAGGGAACTGCTCATTAAAGTCGCGAGTGAATTTTAGATAATCAACAATTCGTTTATTGAAACGCTCACCAGGAATCAATAATGGAATACCTGGTGGGTAAGGCGTTACCAACATCGCTGTTACACGTCCCTCTAGGCTGTCAATCTGAACACGTTCAATATCACGGTGAGCCATTTTGGCCCAGGCATCAGATGGTTTCATGGCAGGAACCATGTCTGACAGATACATTTCAGTTGTCATACGAGCAACATCATACTTTTTGTAGACTTGATGAATCTGTTGGCATAAATCACGCAAACCAATGCGCTCATAACGCGGGTACTTCACAATGAACTCTGGAAGAACACGCCATAAAGGCTGATTCTTATCATAGTCATCTTTAAATTGCTGCAGTGTTGTTACCAAAGTGTTCCAGCGCCCTTTAGTAATACCGATAGTGAACATGATGAAGAATGAATACAAACCAGTCTTCTCAACAATGACACCGTGCTCTGCTAAATATTTAGTCACAATACTTGCTGGGATACCGGCTTCAGCAATATCGCCATCCATCTCTAAACCAGGAGTGATGATGGTTGCCTTGATGGGATCAAGCATATTGAAACCGTCAGCTAATTGACCAAAGTCATGCCAACGCTCACCTGCTTTTAGTACCCAATCTTCGCGTTCTCCGATACCCTCATCTGAAAGATACTCTGGGCCCCAAACCTTGAACCACCAATCGGCTCCCCACTCTTCATCCACCTTACGCATAGCACGACGGAAGTCCAATGATTCAGCGATTGATTCGTGAACCAAGGCTGTACCACCAGGAGGCTCCATCATTGCTGCTGCTACGTCGAGTGAGGCAATGATGGCGTACTGAGGGCTGGTTGATGTATGCATCAAGTAGGCTTCATTAAAGCAATCGTTGTCTAACTTATTAGATTCTGAATCTTGCACCAAAATTTGCGAAGCCTGAGATAAACCAGCCAATAGCTTATGTGTTGACTGGGTTGAGAAGACCATACTTTCTTTTGAGCGTGGACGATCCCTGCCAATTGCATGCATATCTTTGTAGAAATCATGGAAAGTGGCATGCGGTAACCAAGCTTCGTCGAAGTGCAAAGTATCAACTTTGCCATCTAACATTTCTTTGATTGTTTCTACGTTATACAAAACGCCATCGTAAGTACTTTGCGTAATGGTAAGTACACGAGGTTTAGCTTTTTTATCAAGAATGAAAGGATTGTTATCAATCTTTTTCTGAATAGTTTTCCAATCAAATTCTTCTTTAGGAATTGGACCAATAATGCCGTAGTGATTACGAGTCGGCATCAAGAAAACAGGTATTGCACCAGTCATCATGATGGCATGCAAAATTGATTTATGACAGTTACGATCAACAACAACGATGTCTCCTGGCGCAACTGTTGAATGCCAAACAATCTTGTTTGAAGTCGATGTTCCGTTTGTTACAAAGAACAAATGATCGGCATTAAAAATACGCGCGGCATTGCGCTCACTAGCAGCAACGGGGCCAGTGTGGTCTAACAACTGACCTAGCTCGTCAACCGCATTACAGACGTCAGCACGCAACATGTTTTCGCCAAAGAACTGGTGGAACATTTGTCCGACTGGGCTCTTTAAAAATGCGACGCCCCCAGAGTGCCCCGGGCAATGCCAAGAATAAGATCCGTCAGATGCATAGTGGGTTAAGGCTTTGAAGAATGGCGGCGCTAAAGAATCCAGATAAACTTTGGATTCACGAATAATGGTGCGAGCTACGAATTCTGGCGTATCTTCATTCATATGAATGAAACCATGTAATTCGCGCAATACGTCATTGGGGATATGGCGAGAAGTTCTAGTTTCACCGTACAAGAAAATTGGAATCTCTTCGTTACGTTTACGCACTTCAGCAACAAAAGCTCTTAGACCTTGTAGTGCCGTATCAATTTCAGCAGTCGATCCAGCCCCGAACTCTTCGTCGTCAATCGATAAAATAAAGCAGGAGGCTCTAGCTGCCTGTTGCGCAAAGGAAGTCAGGTCGCCATAACTGGTTAATCCTAATACTTCCATACCTTCTTTTTCAATAGCTTCAGCTAGGGCGCGCGCGCCCGAACCTGAGATATTCTCAGTACGAAAATCCTCGTCAATAATGACTACAGGAAAACGAAACTTCATAACAACTCCCTAGCTAACACCCCACTATTGGATTTGGGGGCTTTCTCTTAAAAACGTGACTATATCCATAAATATAGATATTTGGCACAAATTCTTTACTTAATCTTTGCACAATAGCAACTGCTGACTCCTTGAGGGTCAGCGATATTACATATTACTTAGGAAATAGTACAAAAAGGGGCTATTTAGGCCCTTAAAGCTTAGTTTAGGTTTTAGGAAGGGTTACGCCAACCTGCCCCTGATATTTACCGCCACGGTCTTTATAAGAAGTCTCGCAAATCTCATCACTCTCAAAGAACAAAACTTGAGCACAGCCTTCATTAGCGTAGATCTTGGCTGGAAGTGGGGTCGTGTTTGAGAACTCCAATGTGACATAACCTTCCCACTCTGGCTCAAAAGGGGTGACGTTCACAATAATGCCGCAGCGAGCATAAGTGCTCTTGCCTAAACAAACTGTCAGAACACTTCTTGGGATCTTAAAATACTCAACCGTACGAGCTAAAGCAAAAGAATTGGGAGGGATGATGCAAACATCACCCTTAAAATCGACAAAAGATTTGTCATCAAAATTCTTAGGATCAACGATAGTGCTGTTGATATTGGTGAAAATCTTAAATTCATCCGCACAGCGGATGTCATAGCCATAGCTTGATGTACCGTAGCTCACAATTCTATTGCCAGCTTTATCCTGTCGAACTTGGCCAGGATCAAACGGCGCAATCATTTCGTGCTCTTGGCACATCTCGCGGATCCAACGGTCAGATTTAATAGTCATAGCCTGTATTTTGACATAACCATGCTAACACTGGATGAATTTTGACGGTCGCAGGATGGTGCTGCTTGGATTTATTTTTGTAAGTTACGTAACTCTTCATGAGTATTAATATTTGCAAAAGCAGCCGCATCATCAAAAATGACAGGTGCTGTTTTATTTAATTTGAACCACTCGTCAATCTTGCGACCGCCACCGCCCAAAAAAGTTGTCAGTGAAGTAATGGCGGTTGATTTCATAAGACAAAAGACAGGATGAGACATGACTTTCCCGTCTTCCATCGTAGCCGCATAAGCAATATCAAGATCTTGGATCAAAAGAGCTTCAGATAACTTCTCAACTAAATTCGAAGGGAACCTCGGTGAGTCACATGGAACAGTCACCATATAGGTGTGTTCACATATCTCTAACCCTGCCTGGAATCCAGCAAGAGGACCAGCAAAGTCGCCAATGGAGTCAGGTATCACCGTAGAGCCCAATGACTCATAAGCGGCTAAATTTCTATTAGCATTGACGCTTAAGACGTCAACTTGGGGCTCTAAACGCATCAGCGTATGCATCACCATGGGTGCACCTTGAAAAGGCTGCAAACCCTTGTCAGTACCGCCCATTCTTTGGCCACGACCACCTGATAGAACTAGCCCAGCAATTAACTCACGCGGTATGAACATTTGTAGACCCTTGGATTATGCGATCAACACCGCTATAAACTAAATAATGTTCACCGCTACAACGACCTAATAAAGTTAACCTCACTTGATTGGCCATATCTAAACCCATAGCAGTAACACCGGAACGTGACAACAAAAACGGAATCCCCATCTGAGCACCTTTGATAACCATCTCAGATGTGAGTCGGCCCGTTGTATAAAAAATAAGATCTTCGCCAGCCTGTTGATTCAACCACATTAATCCCGCAATGGAATCTACAGCATTGTGACGACCCACATCCTCTATAAAATGCATTAGTTCAGCATGATCACCGCAGTTTTTAAAAACAGCACAGGCATGGACCGAACCAGCTTGTTTATAGATAGAGTCTCTTGTTCTGATGTGGTCAACAATTTGATAAATAGCTGACTGTTTAATCTTTGCTGTTTCAGATAGCCTGATCTTATCAATATCGTCTAGTAGGCCGCCAAAGACGGTACCTTGACCACAACCTGTCGTGACAACACGACGGCTTGTTTTTTCTTCAATATTGACAGTATTACCGTTTGTTTTAACAGCAACAGATTCAGTTTCCCAATCTACCTGAATACTTTCAATCATATCGATAGATGGTACGAGTCGTTGATTGCGCAGGTACCCTAAAACCAAAGCCTCAGGTGCGCCACCCATGGTCATGAGTGTCACTAATTCTTTTTTATCAAGATAGATAGTAAGTGGTCGCTCACCGGGAATATGGCTTGTTTTCTTACGGCCTTTTTCATCAATCACTTCAACTTCGTGAACGAGGGGAGCAACGGCTTGAGTGAGTTTAACCAAAGGAAGCTCTAAAAAAAGGATAAAAAAAATCAGTCACTAAGAGCTTGTCTTAGTGACTGATGTAGAACTAATTACTTAGCTTTTGCGGCTGGTGCTGGTGCTGCTGCCGGCGCTGGCGCTGCAGCTACAGGAGCGACAAATGGACCAGGATTTGTACATGGGCCCGGAGCAGGTGCGCTAGCTTTCTTGTACTTGTTAGCCACATCATTTTGAGATAAACATAGTTGATAGTTTCCAACCTTACCTGCATGGTCAGTTCTAGCTTTCGCTAAATCGGCTGCGGCGGCTGCTTCTGGTGTTAGTGGAGGTAGCTTTGCAAAGGCAACGCTTGATAAAAGAGTCATCAATATTAATGTTATTTTTTTCATGATTTATATCCTTTAATTACTTCTGAATTTTTCCAGATTTGACATCGTCATACCAAAGCTCATGGTGCTCTTTGCCCCAAGCTTCATCAACATAACCAGTTTTCATACCCTGGAATGCACCTTGCATACCAATCGAACCGATATAAATGTGACCCATGGCCATAACTGTCATCAATATCGCAGCAGCGCTATGAACGATGTGAGCTAGCTGCATAGTGCCACGCCAGTATTCAAGTCCTGGAACAAGCATGTCTAAAACCAAACCAGATGCAGAAACTAAAAGACCAAGAGCTGTTACACCACCCCAAAACCAGAACTTCTCTCCGGCATTAAAGCGGTGAGATGGGATGTGTTTACCGTTCAAGAGACCGCCGAAAGACATTAACCAAACTAAATCATCTTTATTTGGAAGATTATCTTTAACGTAAATGACGAAGAATAGAATTGTGGATGCCGTAAACAATGGGCCGGCAAAGTTGTGAACGTTCTTCATTACCAACAAAAGGGCACCGTAAGCAGTACCACCGATGATTGGTAACATGAAGAATTTACCCCAGAGAATAAAAATACCAGTGATTGCTAAAGCAACGAAGGTGATAGCCATCAACCAGTGTGAAAATCTCTCAACACTACTGAAACGCTTCATCAATCGACCAGTCATTGGCTCTTTAAGCTTAATGGTGCCTTTGATAACAAACACAGCCAAAATTGCACTGCCTGCTATCACTAATAACCATCCACCAAATACTGTGATAACACCGTTACGAATTAATCGCCATTGCTGTCCTGATTTTTGAATCAAAACACCCATTTCCTTATTCGGGAAATTAACACTGTGAGCTACATCAGAGTTAGCATTCTTCCAAATAGGTTGATTGCTACCCGGCTTACTTTGATCAGCTTCGCGTTGCGCTTTAACGTCTTTACTTACTTCAAGGATATTGACGGATTCAACTTGAGGTGCTGCTGTAGGAGCTGCACCTTGAGCGATCGCAATCGATGCTGATAAGGACAAGACCACGCAAGCGAGTAAGTTTTTTATTGTAATTCTCATACCATCTCCTAAATTACTCTAAATGCTTACTTGGCTTTGGAGTAGTCGTCTTGACCTTGACTACGTGCTTTGAGTTGGTTTTCCCAAGTGACAGGGTCACCTGATTTCCAACCACTCACCACGAACTTATTGTCAGCTGCAACATAAGCTTTTTCGTCAGGTTTTTTGCCACCCACAACACCTTGTGGTACCTCAGAGCAAGCGCTTAATGTGAAAGCAGAAGCAACGACACCAAGTGTTAGTAATTTTTTGATCATGATTTATTTCCTGGAGCTTGTGGCTTACCGTAAGCAGTACCCCAACCAAACACGTTGGCACCAGCAGCTTTACCATTTGATTGACGTTTAACAACACGGTTACGGAAGATATCCGCAACAACATCGCCATCACCACCAATCAACGCCTTGGTTGAACACATCTCAGCACAAGCTGGAAGCTTACCTTCAGATAAACGGTTACGGCCATACTTTTCAAACTCAGCCAATGTTCCGTTTTTCTCAGGGCCACCAGCACAGAATGTGCACTTGTCCATTTTTCCGCGTAGACCAAATGTTCCAGAGCTTGGGAACTGAGGTGCACCGAATGGGCATGCATAAGAGCAATAGCCACAACCGATACAAATGTCTTTGTCATGAAGAACAACACCCTCATCAGTTCTGTAGAAGCAATCAACTGGGCAAACTGCCATACATGGTGCATCTGAACAATGCATACATGCTACAGAAATTGACTTCTCAGCACCAATGATGCCGTCGTTAATCGTCACAACTCGACGACGATTAACACCCCAAGGTACTTCGTGCTCATTCTTACAAGCGGTTACACAGCCGTTACATTCAATGCAGCGCTCTGAATCGCAGATAAATTTCATTCGTGCCATTATTTTCTCCTAAATTCCGCCGCTGATTAAGCGAATCTTTCGATTTGACAAATTGTTGTTTTACTCTCTTGCATATTGGTTACGATGTCGTAGCCGTATGTTGTAGCTGTATTCACAGCCTCACCACGGACAATCGGCGCCGCACCCTTTGGATATGCATCAAGGATGTCTTTACCCTGCCACCAACCTGAGAAGTGGAATGGGATAAACGCTGTATCAGGACCAACACGCTCAGTGACCATCGCCTTAACTTTGATCTTCGCACCGTTTGGTGATTTAACCCAAACATACTCACCGTTACGAATACCGCGCTTATTAGCCGCTGCTGGATTGATCTCAACAAAGTTATCTTGCTGTAATTCAGCTAACCATGGGTTTGAACGAGTCTCTTCACCACCACCCTCGTACTCAACCAAACGACCTGAGGTAAGAATGATTGGGAACTTCTCATACAACTTGTCTTCAACGTTCTTCTGCTGAAGTGACTTGTAGAGAGTCGGCAAACGCCAGAAAGCTTTTCTATCTTCATGCGTTGGGTACTTAGCGATCAAGTCAGGACGTGTGCCATACAAAGGCTCACGGTGCTGAGGAATTGGATCAGGGAAGTTCCAAACAACTGCACGTGCTTTAGCATTACCAAATGGATGGCAACCGTGATTTTTCATAATCACACGGATCAAGCCACCTGAAGAGTCAGTCTTCCAGTTTTTACCTTCTGCCAATTTCTTCTCGGCATCAGTTAACTCATCCCACCAACCCAATTTCTTAACTAAAACGTGATCAAACTCTGGGTAACCAGTCTTGATATCAGAGCCCTTAGAGAATGAACCATTCTCTGCAAGTAGGCTCTTACCATCTTTTTCGATACCAAAGTTAGCGCGGAAGTTACCGCCACCGTCCATAACGTGCTTGCTGGTGTCATAGAGGTTCGGGCTACCTGGGTGTTTCATTTCTGGAGTACCGTAGCAAGGCCATGGCAATCCGAAATAATCACCAGTTGTATCGTATCCAGTCACTGGATCTTTACCACCTTTTGATCTCAATGTTTTCACATCAAACACGTGCATCATGCGCATGTGAGCTTTTAAACGCTCTGGCGAGTGACCTGTGTAACCAATCGTCCATACTGAACGGTTGATCTCACGTAAACCAGATTCTGGCTCAGGCTCTTTCCAATCTTTACCAGCAAACTTAGTTGTCAACATCTTGTAGTTTTTGGTCAATTCTTTACCAAATCCAAGCTTGTCAGCCAACGCTTGCATGATCACGTGGTCAGGCACTGACTCCCATAACGGGTTGATAACTTTCTCGCGCCACTGGATAGAACGGTTTGAAGCAGTGATTGAACCGCTTGTCTCAAACTGTGTAGTTGATGGTAATAGGTAAACAGCACGATCTTTGTTAACTTGAGCACCCTCAACCTGCATCGCTGCCATAGCAGCAGTTGCTGTTGGATATGGATCAACTACAACTAATAGATCCAACTTATCCATGGCCTTCTTCATATCTGTGCCACGAGTTTGTGAGTTCGGTGCATGACCCCAGAAGAACACGCCTTTAACGTTGCTGTCTTGGTCAATCAATTCATTCTTCTCAAGTACCGCGTCGATCCAACGTGACACTGTTGTACCTGATTTCTCCATCATGTTTGGAGCGAACTGTGCTTTGATCCACTCATAGTCAACACCCCAAACATCTGCGAAGTGCTTCCATGAACCAGCTGCCAAACCGTAGTAGCCAGGCAATGAATCTGGGTTAGGACCAACGTCTGTTGCGCCTTGAACGTTACAGTGACCGCGGAAGATGTTTGTACCGCCACCTGACTTACCAACGTTACCAAGTGCTAATTGCAAAATACATGAGGCACGAACCATCGCGTTACCGATTGTGTGTTGAGTTTGACCCATACACCAAACGATTGTTCCCGGACGGCTCTCATTAAGAGTTTTTGCAACTTTATAAACTTCAGCTTCAGGAACGCCACAAGCTTCTTCAACCTTAGCTGGTGTCCATTTTTCTAGAACGTCTTTCTTGACATCTTCCATACCGTATACACGGTCATTGATGTACTTCGTATCTTCCCAACCGTTTTTGAAGATGTGATAAAGCACGCCGAACAAGAAAGGAATGTCTGAACCTGAACGAATACGAACGTACTGATCAGATTTAGCTGCAGTACGTGTGTAACGTGGATCAACAACAATCATTTTGCAACCAGCTTCTTTAGCGTGCAACATATGCAACATAGACACTGGGTGAGCTTCAGCAGCGTTTGAACCAATGTACATAGCTGCTTTTGAGTTTTGCATATCGTTGTAACTGTTTGTCATCGCACCGTAACCCCAGGTGTTTGCAACACCGGCTACAGTTGTTGAGTGACAGATACGAGCTTGGTGGTCTGTGTTGTTAGTACCGAAGAAAGAAACAAATTTACGAAGTAAATAAGCTTGTTCATTGTTGTACTTTGAAGATCCAACGAAGAAAAGAGAATCTGGACCATGTTGCTTCTTCATCGTCTTCATTTTGGTTGTGATCTCTTCTAGAGCTTGATCCCAACTTATTTTTTCGTATTTACCGTTGACCAATTTCATTGGATATTTCAAACGGAATTCGCCATGACCGTGTTCGCGAAGAGCTGCACCTTTAGCACAGTGAGCGCCTAGGTTAATCGGTGAATCAAAAACTGGTTCTTGACGAGTCCAAACTCCGTTTTCAACAACTGCATCAATGGCACAGCCAACTGAACAGTGTGAACAAATCGTTCTCTTGACCTCAATCGTTCCCTTGCCATCACCTTTAGCAACGTTAGATGCCTTGGCTTTTTGTACAAGAGTTAGCTGTGATGCGGCTAAACCTACACCGACACCAACGCCAGAGCGCTTGAGGAATGTTCTGCGATCCATCATAGGAATTGCAGATTGGAGGCTGCGAGCCAAGCTACCCATCATTTGGGTTGAATGGTTCTTAGCAGCTGTTACTTGTTGCGATGATTTACGAATCAGACTCATGGTTAAACCCTCAAAGATTCAAGAGAAATAAAAAACGCTTGTTCGATTAAACAAGCGTTGTTTTGTAATATTTAAGAACGTGGTCGGAGACTTTATAGCCTTTAGAATCCTCAACCAATGATGCAGCTTGCTCAGCAATTGCAGTGCCGATAGAAGTTTGTGACACAGCTGCAACAGCACCAGCTGCTAAACCAGTTGTAACAAAAAACTTCCTACGTGACTCTTTATGATTGTTTTTTTCGCTCATTTCAATCTCCTAATAATTTGTTACAACGTCTTAATTCAATAAAAATAATACTTACATTTATGATCTAACTATAAACTTTTTGTCTTGCATTTGCATCATTGTGTATACAAAAACCCCTTAGTGCTTTCCCTAGCTATCAAGCTCATAGATTTTATTAATGAGGAACTTTCTTATAAATAACATAACGATCTTCGGTCGATCTGCTCTTAAAATCTACTCCACCATGTCCATGGCGTAACTCTCGACCTCAAAAAATGCTTTTGCCAAAGCAGCAACTGACTTGTAGTGAACTGTTTCCGGATGATTTTCTATTGCAGCGCACAAATCTGGTAGCCATGAGCGCATGTGCTCATTAAAAAACTTTTTCTGCTGTGTCAAATTGGCCACACCTAAATCATCGCCTGCAATCAAATATCTCATCACTTCACAGAAGGCAGCAATGTGATCTTCACTTTCGGTTATTTCTTCGACAGACTCAAGACCTAACTCTCTAAGAGAATCTCGAAGTCTGACAAGCGGCTTTTCATTTAAAAACCCAGTTTGGTAGAAAGATCCGTATAAGAAAATTTCTTGTTTACCAATGCCGATAAACATATCTTGATATTCTTCCGCCCATTCCTTAGCGCTGGAAATTGAGGCGACTCTCACTAATTCATCCCAAGCTTGAGTCATGGCAGCATCTGCTGGCGCTCCTGCACCGGAGCCATAGGCTGCTGACGCGGCAATCCTGTGCAATAAATCATCATCAGGGGGGGTGTAGAACAAACTAGCTAATAAGCCATATAAGTCGGCACGCGCCACATCTTCTTCAAGGCCATCTGAACTTAAAGAAGTTTCTACATCATCTAATTTTTTTTCTATATCACTCATCAGACCACATCATCATCAGTTGGTTTATTGATCATATCGACTACACGACAGTCGCTACACATTTTTAATCTATCTGTTGCAGCTCCTGAAAATGCCGCATGTAAAGATAATTTGCCAACCATTAACTCGACCATTTTTAAAGTGCCAAATGGTTTGGCACAAACGATGCAGTGAAAAGGCTTTGTTTCGTTAAGGACGATGGTTTTCTTTCTGACCTCAGTTGTTTGCAAACGAGGCAATAAGCTCAATGAGTCCTCTGGGCAAGTCTTGACGCACAAACCACATTGAACACAATTGCGCTCAATAAATGACAATTGCGGTGCGTCTGCATTGTCACGCAATGCACTCTCAGGGCAGGCGCCAACACAAGACATACACAAGGTACAGGTATCTTGATTAATGGCGATGCCGCCAATTGGAGAACCAGCGCCAAGAATTAAAGGAGCGCTCTCAGTGACTTTCTTACTAGCGTGCGCCATTAAATGCTCAAGTGCAGCCTCAAGTGTTTCACGCTTTTCGTTTGAGAAAGCAAAGGTTGCGGGTGGGCACAGAGTGTCAATTGCAATAACAGCGCTCAAGCTTTTCTCAAGCGCAGCAGATGAATCAGCTTGTAACAAAACAACTCGATCTTTAGCGTAGCCTAAACCTTCCATCAATGAACAAGCCAACTTAACTTGATCACTCAAAGCTTTTTGATATTCCGGGGCTTCTTCACCACTGAGTAAAACCGCAACCTGTCCAAAACCGTGCGCTAAAGACGCCAACCAAAATTCAACACCTGTTGATGCACTATGGTGTAAAGCCATCGGAATTAAATGAGCAGGCACGCCTTTAAATTTAGCTTTTTGTGTTGAAGCCAAACGACCCAACTCCTGAATTAATTCTTGCCCTTTGGTGTCGCTGTGTAAAAGTAGGCTTGGCGCTACCTTAGGTCCAGCGGCACGATATGCTTTGGCCATGACTCGAACCTGCTGTCCCAAATAAGTGACGCTTGGATAGTTATATCGCATAGCTCCAGATGGACAGACTGTGGCACAAGCACCGCAACCCATACAAAGGTTTGGATTAACACTCACAGTACCTTTACCATCCTTAAATAAAGATGTAATCGCAGCAGTAGAACAAACATCGACGCAAGCAGAGCAACCTACTTGTCCGTTACGACCATGAGCACAAATCTTTTCGTTATAAGCAAAGAATTTTGGTTTCTCAAACTCTCCAACCATACCCATGATTTTGGTTACCGCAATCGCCTGCTCAAGAGGATCTGATTTAGGTGCAAAGTAGCCTTGTGGTGGCTGACTCATTTTAAAAATAGGATCTTTGGAAAGATCCAAAATCAAATCCCAACCTTCCGTACGACTCTGTTCAGTTCGATCAAAGTTAATCGCACCAATTGCTGAGCAGGACTTAACGCAAGAGCGATGACTCTTACATTTATCTAAATCAATTTGATAACTTAAGTCAATGGCGTCCTCGGGACAGCTTTCAACGCAAGCGCCACAACGAGTACAGAGCTCTAAGTCAATTGGGTTTTTTTGCAGCCATTCAACATTGAATGCTCCTAAATAACCATCCAAGGTCTTCACTTCGCCGCTGTAAATAGGAAAGTCTCTTGCCTCAGGGAGAGTGCCAGGAGTTGTACAAAGTACGCCAACGCTCAAATCTTTTGAAAGGCGTTTAGCCCAATCAATGGACGCATCGCCTGGACCAATAATGAGTAAACGCCCACCACTTTGATAATTGACCGTGTTAACAGGGTCTGGATCGGGTAACGCAGCTTTGGCGAGCAAAGCAGAAATCTTAGGCATCGCTTGCTTCGCATCTGCTGACCAGCCACCAGTTTCACGAATATTGACAAATTTAATGGGGGCAACAAGAGCCTTTTCCTGCTCGCCAGCAACCTCGTCAAATAAACGCTTCTCCTGAGTACAGGCCAATATGATCTCGTCGGATCCTTGGCAAGCCTCAATGAATGTTCCTATCTCTTGACGGCACAGGGCAGTATTTAAACGAATAGACTTCGTTTCAACATCTAGGCCCTTAGCTATTTGAGCAATATCTAAGGGCATGGTTTGGTTACAACTACAAACGAGCGTTTTCTTTGTCATCCTGTACCTTCAGCCATTTGGGCAATCTGCTTGATTGGCTTGTATATTCTTATATTCAATACTAAGTTTTAGTCACTACTGATTCAGGCTTAGTAATTTTTATCGTTTCTTGCAGATTATTTAATTCTGCTGAATTTGCAGCATTTATACCATTAGCGTTTTCATCAGGTAAAACTGGTGAATCTTCAAGTTCAGCAGATTGCTCGGAGAAATCCTCATTCTCTTTTGCTTTTGCTTCTTTTGCTTCTTTTACTTCTTTTGCGTCTTTTTCAGCTTTGGCCTCTTCCTCAGCTTTGAGCGCAGCCGTTGCTTGAACTTCAGCTTCATCTGAATCTATTTTTGCAAGACGCTCTTTGTACTCTTTTCTTTCAATTAACTCGGCTTGCAAATCAGCTTCTATCTCCTCTGGAGTTTTAAACATACCAAGCATCTTTGACTGGTTGAGTTGCTTAAGCATTTCAAGAGGCATTGGATCGGGCGTGTTGTAATCACCGATGTAAATATCTAAGCCATCCATGATGTTGTAATGCGGATCAGAAAATAATTTATTCAACGCTGCTTGCTGCACGTTTGGATCAATACCAGATTGCACATAAGCTGAAAAATCTGAATCTTTTGTCAGCTTCAAAACATCTTCTAAGGTTGGAATAGTTGCTTGCTCAGGGGTTACAGTCTGATCGGTGTCCTTAAGAGCACTATCAGCAGTTGTAGCTTCATGAGATTTTGCAGTTGAGTCTTTTGTTGAAGTAACTGGTGAGGATTGAGAACCTTTAGTAAGAGTCGACTTCTCTAATTTTGATTTTTCTTTGATGACGGGCTCGTCAGACTCCAATCCAGCTTTACGTTTTGACCAGCGATTTAAAAAATCGGACATTTTTATGAACCCTCATTCCCAGGGCGATTTGCTCCTTTAAATGAGGCAGGACGAGCACGCTTTTTGGGCTCAGGCTTGTAGTGCTGGTTCACAAAATCATTTAACCAAGAGGTGGTTTCAGAATCAAGCGGCACGTTATCAACCGTTTCACCACCATCTAAAAGTCTTCCAGCCTCGTTGTAGCTAACACTTAAGAAGTGCGGTACTGCAATTTGATCGCCACCGTCAGGGTGATCTTCCATTCGCCACATGACAAACCATGCTGGATAAGTGGCTGTGGCGTTTAAAAAGTATCCCTCTGACTCATCTTGGAATAGTTGTAATTCGAACCCTGTATAAAGCCATCTTTCAGCTTGCTCATCTTTTCGCATACAAACAGCCGGCCTATTGGCGACTTCAAAATCTGGTTGTTTATGGGCAAATTGACCAATGTCAAATATGACTTCATCGAGTGCCCAACGATAAGAAATCCAAGGGTTATCAATAAACTCTTTGCGCATGACAATGGCCAGCTTCAGTTTCATAAAAGTTCGCTTAGGTGTTTTGAACGACGATCGTTGGGAATTTGCTACTCATATCCTTCGACATCTCGGCAACCTGAATAGCAATCTTTCGGGCAATTGCTTTGTAGATGACACTAATTGCACCATCGGGATCTTCAACAACTGTTGGACGACCAGAGTCAGCATGAAGACGGATAGATAAGTTCAATGGCAAGCTACCTAAGAAATCAACGCCATATTCTTCGCACATCTTTTTGCCGCCGTCCTGTCCAAATATGTGCTCTTCATGGTTACATTTCGGACATATATAGGTGCTCATGTTCTCAACAATTCCCAAAATTGGAATACCTACTTTTTCAAACATTTTTAGACCCTTACGAGCATCCAATAACGCGATATCTTGCGGGGTTGTAACAATCACAGCGCCCGTAACTGGTACTTTTTGTGAGAGTGTCAACTGAATGTCGCCTGTTCCTGGCGGCATATCTACAATCAAATAGTCTAAATCTCTCCAGTTGGTCTGGCGCAATAACTGCTCTAAAGCAGAAGTCACCATAGGACCGCGCCATACCATTGGGCTATCTGGGTCAATTAAAAACCCAATTGAGATCGCCTGAATACCATGACCTTCCATAGGTTCGATGGTGTTTTCTTTAATAGATTCCGGTCTGCCAGTGATACCCAGCATCATAGGTTGGCTTGGGCCGTAAATATCGGCATCCAACATACCCACCGTAGCGCCCTCAGCAGCTAAGGCTAGAGCTAAATTAACTGCCGTAGTTGATTTACCAACACCACCCTTGCCACTGGAGATCGCAATCACGTTTTTAATGTTTGGCAGGAGATTGACGCCTCTTTGCACTGTGTGAGCCACAATATTCATAGTGACATTAGCGCTGACATTCTTAACGCCCGGAAGCTCACGCAAGCAAGCAATAACCAACTTACGCATAAGGTCAATTTGGCTCTTAGCCGGGTAAGCCAAAACAACATCCAAAGTCACCTGACCATCATCAACTTTCACATTTTTGACAGATCTAGTAGATATTAAATCTTTACCAGTATTAGGATCTATAACGCTCTTAAGCGCATTTTGGACAATTTCAACAGTTACCGACACATCTATCTCCTAAAGCTATTTTTATAAATTAAGCCACTAACTATATCCGCAGACTAAAATCAGTGTCTATGCGTCGAATTTTAGTCACCTCCGCCCTACCCTATGCCAATGGCCAAATACACATCGGACATTTGGTTGAATACATCCAAACTGATATCTGGGTCCGCTTTCAAAGAATGCGGGGGCACGAAGTTCATTATGTCGGGGCTGATGACACGCATGGTACTCCGATCATGCTCCGAGCTGAAAAAGAGGGTATTACTCCCAAAGAGCTAATTGCTAATGTCTGGAAAGAACATAAACGCGATTTTGATGACTTTTTAATTTCTTTTGACAACTATTACTCTACCGACAGCGAAGAAAATAAACTCTTGTCAGAAGAGATTTATCTTAAGTTGCGTGATGCCGGCTTCATAGAAAAACGTGCCATTGAGCAGGCCTATGATCCAGTCAAAGAAATGTTCTTGCCTGATCGCTTCATTAAAGGCGAGTGCCCTAAGTGCAGCGCCAAAGATCAATATGGTGATTCTTGCGAAAAATGTGGCGCTACCTATGCCCCTACTGATTTAAAGAATCCTTTCTCCGTCGTCAGTGGTGCAACACCAATTCGTAAAATCTCTGACCACTACTTTTTTAAATTATCCGATCCTCGTTGTGAAAACTTTTTACGCGACTGGACCCAAGTTAAAACGCCCTTACAGCCTGAGGCTCGTAACAAAATGAAAGAGTGGGTTGGTGAGCCTGGCGAAAGTAAGTTAGGTGATTGGGATATTTCTAGAGATGCGCCTTATTTTGGCTTTGAAATACCTGATGCACCAGGTAAGTTCTTTTATGTTTGGCTGGACGCCCCGATTGGCTATTACGCTAGCTTTCTTAATCTATGCAAGCAAAAGGGTCTGGATTTCGACGAATGGACCAAAGCTGGCTCCAAAACAGAGCAATACCATTTCATCGGCAAAGACATTTTGTATTTCCACACATTGTTTTGGCCAGCCACTCTTGAGTTTTCTGGTTACCGTACCCCCACCAATGTTTTTGCTCATGGCTTCTTAACCGTTGATGGTGAGAAGATGAGTAAATCGCGCGGCACTTTTATTACTGCCAATAGCGTGATTGAATGTGGCTTAAATCCCGAGTGGCTTAGGTATTACTTTGCTGCCAAATTAAATGCCAGCATGGAAGATCTAGATTTAAATCTACAAGACTTCACAGCTCGCGTTAATAGTGACTTATTAGGTAAATATATTAATATCGCCAGTCGCAGCGCAGGCTTCTTGGTCAAGCGTTTTGGCGGCATTGTGGATGATGCAGCCATGACTCATCCGCTTCTTGCACAACTGGCAGGAGCCAGCGATGAAGTTGCTGAGCTTTATGAAACGCGTGAGTTTGCTAAAGCACTCCGCCGTGTGATGGAATTGGCAGACTTGGTCAACAGTTTTGTAGATACAAATAAGCCATGGGAAATCGCTAAAGATCCGGCTCGAGAACAAGAGCTTCAAACTATTTGCAGCATTACCTTAGAGGCATTTAGACGCTTAACGCTTTATTTAAAACCCGTTGTACCAGAGGTGGCCGCAGGTGTTGAGAAATTCTTTGGCATTCCTGCAATGACTTGGAATGACATGAATAAACCGTTAAATAGCGGGCAAGCTGTTCAGCCTTATCAGCACCTGATGACCAGAATTGATCCCGTCATGATTGAACAATTGGTTACAGCCAATCAACAATGATCCAATTGCTCAATTTCTCTTTTAAATACCCAAATAACTCATGTAAGGTAATTGTAGGAAGCTGATTCTCTTAAATCGCTACAATTGACAAACTATGGCCCAATACAAATCAAATATCTCCCTCTTTTTGGAAGAGCTTAAGGCTGAAAAGCCAGAGCTAGACCAAGCCCAGCAGGATGGTCGTGCGCTTTTATGGGATAAAGCCCCAACGTCTGCTGAAGATCAAAAACGTGCTGAAGCAGCACGTATCAAACAAAAAGCTTACGTTTATCAATGAGTGATTTGTTAACTGTTGCCCCAGAAGTCACTGATGGTATGTCAGAGTCTTTTGCTAGGTTATATGGTGAGCCGCTATTTCAGCTTCCCACTGATTTATACATTCCACCAGATGCTTTAGAGGTTTTCTTAGAAGCATTCGAAGGTCCGCTTGATTTACTCCTCTACCTCATCCGCAAACAAAACTTCAATGTTTTAGATATTCCGATGGCTGAGGTAACAAAACAATATCTTGGCTATATTGAACAAATTCGTCGCACCAACTTAGAACTTGCCGCGGAGTATCTCTTGATGGCAGCTATGTTGATAGAAATTAAATCACGCATGCTCTTACCAATGAAGAAGGCTGATAGTGATGAAGAGGTAGATGATCCACGCGCAGAATTAGTTCGTCGATTATTAGAGTACGAACGCATGAAGTTAGCTGCTCAAGAGTTAGACAAAATGCCAGTGCTTGGTCGCGACTTTTACAAAGCAAACGGGCACGTAGACACCACAACTGCTATCTCATGGCCGGACATTAACCCGCACGATATTCAGGCAGCGTGGAAAGATGTTTTACATAGAGCTAAGCTCAATCAACACCACACGATCACTCGCGAACAATTATCAGTTCGTGACTTTATGACACGTATCTTGCGCCGTCTTCAAGGTGAGCGTTTTATTGAATTTACTGATTTGTTTGAAGATGCTATTGCCACCGGTCAAGGTGCGCCCATGGTAGTTGTTAACTTCATCGCCATGCTGGAATTATCCAGAGAATCTTTAATTGAAATTACTCAAGCTGAGCCATACGCACCTATTTACGTGCGCCTGGCCTACTCTCCTAATTAATCAGTCATTTATAGAATGATCAATCCATGAAGATCATTAGCAATATTCAAGACTTGCGCGATCAATTGCGCGGCCAAAATCGTGCGGCATTTGTTCCCACCATGGGCAGTTTGCATGAGGGTCATTTGTCTCTCATGCGCTTAGCCAAACAGCATGGTGATCCGGTGATTGCCAGCATTTTTGTTAATCGTTTGCAATTTGGTCCTAATGAAGATTTTGATAAGTACCCTAGAACTTTTGAAGCAGATGTGGAAAAGTTAGAAAAAGAAGGTGTGTATGTTTTATTTGCACCAACTGAAAAAGATCTTTATCCAGAACCTCAAGAATATCGTGTCGAACCACCCCATGATTTAGGCGCAATTTTAGAAGGTGAATTCCGCCCAGGATTTTTTCAGGGTGTTTGTACCGTGGTGCTTAAGTTACTTTCTTGCGTTCAGCCCAAAGTGGCTGTGTTTGGGAAAAAGGATTACCAGCAATTGATGGTCATTCGTCAAATGTGTCATCAATTTGCAATTCCAGTAGACATCATCCCTGCTGAAACGATTCGTGCAGAAGATGGCTTAGCTCTTTCTTCCAGAAATGCTTACTTAAGCACTGAAGAACGTACTGAAGCCATTCAGCTAATTCAAGCACTCAAACAGGTTCAAGAAAAAATTCTTGGCGGAAAAGTAACTCCTGAGGAAATTCTTAAAATTGAGCGAGAGGCTTTTAATCAGTTAACCTCAAGAGGATGGAAGCCTGACTATATTTCGATACGTAAACGTAAAGATCTTCTCAGTGCAACTGACAGTGAACTGCAATCGAATGAGCAATTAGTTGTTCTTGCAGCCGCAAAACTTGGTAAAACTCGTTTAATTGATAACCTCGAGATTTAAACAATCATGAGCTTCAAGGTCTTTTCAATAGCATTGATCACGACCTGCCTTATTCCCACTTCCTTGGTTCACTCAGAGCCAGTCAAGGAAAGCTATCCAAAACGCATCATTACGGTTGCTCCCCACCTGACTGAAATTGTTGATGCAGCGGGCGGGCTTAATAGCTTGATCAGTGTGAGCACCTACAGTAACTATCCCGAATCAGTCAAAAACCTTCCTATTACCAGTGATGCCAGATCAATTGATCTGGAGAGAATGAAGCAATTAAAGCCAGATCTCATAATTTACTGGCGTGGTGGAATGCCTGAAACTCACATTGAGTCGATTAAAAAAACGTTCAACGCCATTGGTAGTAATAATCAACCGAATACTCAAATCATTTCTGTGGATCCTACGAAATTAAGTGATATTGCGAAAGATATTGAAACTATTGGAAAAGTTTTAGGCACTCAAGCTATTGCCAGCAGAAATGCGAAAGAGTTCAACTCACAAATCGCCGCACTAAAGAGCAAATACCAAGCATCGAACAAAAGAAAAGTGAGAGTTTTCTATCAAGTTTGGTCTCAACCTTTGATGACACTTAACCAGGATCATTTGATTGCTGACATTATTCAAATCTGCGGTGGTGAGCAATTATTCGCTAAAGAAAAATTACTAGTGCCAATTGTGAGTCGCGAAGCAGTTGTCAAAGCCAATCCAGAAATCATTTTCACTGCCACTGATAGCGCAAGTTTAAAAGTTGATTGGTCGATGTGGACATCTATTCCACAACTTGCCGCAAATAAGAAAAAAGCTTTTATTGCCTTAGATGGGGACACGATCAGCAGACCATCACCCAGAATTATTCAAGGCGCCAATAAGATTTGTTCAGAAATTGATAAAGTTAGATAGCCACCTAATCTTCAAAAAATTTAAGCTGCTACGTAAATAATTTGGCCATTGGAAGTTCTTGCCTCAACAATTGGATGACCTAATGATTTCTCTAAGTTGTTAGGATTAATTATCTCCTCAACTGTGCCTGACAGATAAGAACCATCCTCAAGTAGTAACAAAGCATGGCTAAAGCCTCGTCCAATAAGCCCGATCTCATGCAAACTGGCAATGATGGTCTGATGACAAGATTCACTTTGCTTGACCAGAGTATTTAAAAGAGATATCTGATGCCCAACATCCAAGTGCGATGTTGGTTCATCCAAAATCAATGCTCGAGTATTTTGTGCAAAACAAGCCGCTAACGCAACTCTTTGACGCTCGCCACCTGATAATTTTTGCCATTGGGATAATGCTAAATGCTCAACATCACATAAAGCTAGAGCATTCATGGCTAGCTGTAAGTCATCTGATTGTTCTTCATGCCAAGGCCATTGAGAGGCTAATACAGCATCAATAGCTCTCAAGCCAGTTCCACCAATAGGAGACTGTTCTGCATAAGCCCGTATTTTTGCAAATGCTTCGGGCTGGTAACTAGCGAGAGCCTGGCCTAACCAGTTTATTTCGCCAGCAGAAGAGTTGGCTTGAACTCCTGCAATGATTCTAAGTAATGTTGACTTACCAGCACCATTACGACCGATCAAACACCAACGCTCACCCTGCTTGACAGTCCAATTTAAATTTTTAATCAAGGTTCTTCCAGGAACTTGAATATCTAAATTCTTAGTTTCTAAAATACTAGGTTGTGATAATTGATTCATTAAGAGTTCCAATGTCTCAATCTAGATAAAAGCCACAAGAAACTAGGGACTCCAATTAAAGCTGTAATGACACCAACAGGTAATTGAGATGGTGCAATAACAGTTCTTGCAACCATATCTGAAAGAACTAAGAACGATCCGCCTAAAAATGCAGATGCAGGCAGCAAGAACTTTTGATCAGGTCCATGCTTCTTAATGATGAATGCTCTGAGGATGTGCGGCACTAGTAAGCCAACAAAACCAATCGACCCAGCCACTGATACTGCAGCAGCAGCTGAAAGTGCTGCTAACAAAACTATTATCCATTGAAGAGAAGTGACATCTACACCTAGAGTGACAGCTTTATCAGTACCCAGCTGCAGAAGATGAATTTTAGGTGATAGCCTCCATAGGACCACAAGAACTATGAGCCAAAGGCTCAAGATAGCACCTACGGCCTCTAAACTCAAAATAGAATCCAGGTCCCCCATGAGCCAATGAATCATGCCAGGCATCGCCACATTCGAAGCAAAGGTGATCATGAGAGTGCTAATAGCGCCACAGCCCGTTGCAATCATGACTCCTGCTAATAAAAGTCTAGAGGGGTGAGTGGCATAACCGCCAACCAATGCCCATAGCAATAACATCACCACGACAGCACCCATCCATGCCCCACCAGCAACCCATATGGTTCCCGCACCACCCATCATCAATACAGCCAAGGCACCTACCGAAGCTCCACCAGAGACCCCAATTACGGATGGCTCAGCAAGTGGGTTACGGGTAAGAACCTGAAGAAGACTGCCTGACATCGCTAATAAACCGCCAACCGCAAAGGCTGCTAGAACACGAGGCAAGCGCAATTGATAAATGATGGCAGAGTCGGCGTTAGTGACGCTACCGATTGATAGAGCAGCTAATACGCTTGCGGCGCTTAAAAGAATCAACAAAAGGAATAGATACTTCTTTTTCATAAACAGAAATATACAACCTTATGGCGGTCGCAAATGCTAAACTTGCTTCATCTAATGATTTATCAAAAGATAGTAAGAATGGTGTCCACTTTCAACTGAAAGTGGATTAAATGGGAAGTCAGTGAGTTAAAGCAAATCTGACGCTGCCCCCGCAACGGTCAATGAGTAAGCTAGGCAAAATGCCACTGGATGTTAAATCTGGGAAGGTCGTCTAGCAGTCCTTAATGGAACTCATAAGCCCGGAAACCAGCCTTCTTATTGGTGGTCATGCTACGGGGAGTGGCATACAAGCTTGTCTTGAGTATCTCCTTTTGCATGACATTTTTAATCTTGGTTCGGGGTGTGACCGGATAAACGGATAGTCATGTTTAAAAAGATAATGGCTATCTTATTGGAGTATTGATTCATGACATTCAACAAAAAGCCTCTTATTGTGGCTGCGTTACTGGCGCTCGCCTCAACATTACAAGCACAATCAAATTCAGACCTACAACCCATAACCGTTTACGGCTCTCGATTTCAAGAAACTATTGAAAAAGCACTTCCTCAAACAACAATTATCACTAGCACTGAAATTGAGAAAAGTGGTTTAAGTAATATATCCGAGGTTCTGCAAAAGATTGGCGGTCTCACGGTTAAAAGAAATCTTGATGGCAGTACAAATGGATCAGTTGATATCAGAGGTTTTGGAGATACGTCAGATAACAATACATTGGTGTTGTTAGATGGCGTCAGACTTTCTGAAAATGAACAAGCTTCAGCAAGAACTTCGCTCATTCCTCTTGAAGCCATTGATCACATTGAGATTACACGTGGTGGTAATAGCGTGCTGTACGGGGATGGCGCAACAGCAGGCACTATCAATATAGTTACCAAAAAAGATCAAGATAATCTTACTGTTGTTGCCGCCGGTTTAGGGAGTTATTCAAGTTATCAATCTAATATATTTCAAAGTAAAAAAATAGCGGATACAAACTTCACAATGTTCGCTCGTCAATTTAAAGATGGAGGATATCGAGTTAATTCTGAAACTGCAGAGCAATCCCTTGGATTTTCAGCTGTAACAAAAATGAGTGCTCACGATGAAATTGGCATTAGAGTGCTTGGAGCACAAGAAAGAAACAAGCTACCTGGTGCACTACCTATCAGTCAAATAAACTCAAGTCCAACTAACAGTCAGGTTCCTGGATATTCATCAAATATGAATATCAAGACTAGCAATATCACAATTTTTGGTACGAAAAAAATTGATGACGTTGAGTTGAAAGCTGATTTCAATCAATATACCAAAACAAATTTTTGGGGTTACAACTACGATGCCAGTTCAGTCTACAGTGGATATAACCCTTCGATACACAGCGGTCAATCGCCAATTGCCTGGGGAGTCACCAATTCGCTCAGCCATACAAAAAATATAAACCCTAGAATCAAAGTTAATAATTTTCTATCAAAAAATGGCATATTAATTGTGGGATATGACTGGCTTTCACACAACAAAACTGAAGATGCTTACAAAACTAATAGTGATAGCCACTTTTATAGCGTTGATGGAAGCTCAAGGAATATCAATGATGGATCTTATGGGTCGAAATCTTTCAGCACTAACGCCTGGTATGCCCAACTTGAGCAGAATTTATCTTCAATTGATACAGTTTTGCTAGGATTAAGAAAGCAGCAGTATAAGCAATCCTCCAATAAAAATTATTACAACGGGGGAGATACTTCTAACTGCGACTATTGTGGTTCATCTTCTTCCAGCTTCAATAACAAAGGAGATGCATCTGCATATGAGTTGCAAATAACAAGAAAGATAAATAGCAATCTAAAAGGTTACACCCGATTTAGCCAAAACTTCAGATTTGCAAATCTTGACGATAACGCGCAAGCTCCCTACCCACAAAACAATAAACTCTCTCCACAAACTTCTCATGACTATGAATTCGGAACAAAATACCAAACCTCCTCAATTAGTTCAGAATTTAGAATCTATATTAGTCACCTTAAAAATGAAATTGGCTTTGATGGGAACAACAATGTCAATTACTCTCCTACAGTTCATAAAGGTATCGAATCTAATAATAAATTCAAAATAAACCCTAAATGGGCATTATTAGGTTCAATAAATTTTGTAGAAGCAAAATTCAAATCCGGCCCATTCTCTGATAAAAATATTCCCAATGTATCCAGTATTACCGGGCTAATTGGAGGTAATTACACGCTTAATTCAAAAGAAAAAATTAACTTTTCGACCAGGTTCTCATCAGATGCATACGCTTCTAATGATATGAATAATTTTTACGGAACAAGGGCGGGATACGGTGTAAGCGATCTTAGCTATATTTACAGTGAAAAAAGTTGGCAAATTATCAGTTCTTTGAACAATATTTTTGACAAAACATACACAGATGCAGCCATTTATAAGAATAGTTATGAACCTCTTTACAAACTTACTGTTTACCCCAATCCCGGTCGAAACCTCAGCATCATAGGTCGATATGTTTTTTGAGTTCTTTTACCTTTGAAATCAAGCCCGCTTTTGCGGGTTTTTTAATTTCTTGCCCTCCCTCAAGAGATGGATACAATGTATCTTATGTTAGATCTTACAAATAATTCTCATACTCGCTTGCAAGAGAGTCTGGCCCGCTTAGAGAGCAAATCTAAGGAGCTACTCTCTGCCGTTGAACAAACTCATAAAGAGCGCTTAGCTTTAGAGGATAAGATCGAAGATGCCCAAAATCGCATTCAAAGTATCTTAAATAAATTACCAACCCCAAGCGACACTGGTCAGCTTGATCTATTAGCCTTCCCTTCTGAGGGTCCGCAATGAGCCAACACCGTATAGAAATTACCCTAGCTGGTCAAAAGTTTGCATTTGCAACGACTCAAGAACATGAAACAAGCCTCAGAGCTGCAGCAGCTATTGTTGATGAACAATTGGAAGCTGCTTTAGCCGCTGGTAACCGCAGTATTGAACGCGCAGCCATCATGACAGCTATTAAATTAGCTGGCGATCTTCAGGCAGCCAAAATGAATCTTAGTCAAACAGAAAATCCAGGTGCAAGTGTTGATCAAATCACCGATTTACAAAATAAAGTCGATGAGATCGAAGCCACTGTTGATTCTGCCCTGAAACTTCTTTCCCTGCCTGGTGCGCCAAGGCCAATAGTTCTTTGAACCGATGCGCAAGCATCTGGTGTGGGCCATATGGTGTGGGCGTGAGCGCCTCGTAATTCATAGGGCATGACTTCGGGTCATGTTCTCCCTGAAAAGCTTGGTGCACCCGAAGCACTATTGCCATGCCGCCTTGAATCTTTTGGGTTCAGGATGACGGCCTAGCGGCCAAGGTGGGGAATCCATTAAATCTAAGGAGATGCTTGTGCTAGTTAAATACTTTTTTAAAGCTCAAACAGTTCTCGCCATTCTTTTAATTAGCTCTTCAGTAAATTCTGCGGATTTACTGAATGGAAAAACTTTGCATCAAGCTAAATGTTATCAATGTCATGCTGAAAAATCAGGACTTGGTAACGGTGATGTTATTTATACGCGTCTGGATCGAAAAGCTAAAGATTTGGCGGGCGTGAAAAGAATGATCTCGATGTGCAATACTGAACTTCGACTAGATCTTTTCCCTGATGATGAAGTAGACCTTCTCGCATACATTAATCAACAATTTTATAAATATCAATAAATAGACCTCTTAATGACCCTCATACAAATATTTGCCCTTATTGCCCTTGGAAGTTTTACAGGTTTTAGCGCCGGCTTACTAGGGATTGGTGGTGGCATGATGATGGTCCCATTCTTAACATTCTTGTTTTCAATCTATGGCTTCCCTGCGGAAAGCATTGTTCATATCGCCATTGCGACATCGATGTCGACGATTCTATTTACTTCCTTATCATCCGTTAGAGCTCACCACAAACGAGGCGCAGTTCGCTGGGATATCGTGATAATTCTTGCCCCAGGGATACTGCTGGGCGGATTAATTGGGGGAGGTAAATTATTTGCACTACTTAAGACTTCTTGGCTTTCTTTAATTTTTGCTAGTTTTGTCGGCTTCTCCGCCTACCAAATGCTACTCAATAAAAAGCCTCTACCAAGCAGAACCCTTCCTGGTAAACCAGGCATGTTTGGTTTTGGGGCAGTGATTGGATTTTTATCGAGCCTTGTAGGTGCTGGTGGGGGCTTTGTTTCAGTGCCTTTCATGCTGTGGTGTAACGTCGCCATGCATAACGCAGTAGCAACATCTGCAGCACTTGGCTTTCCAATTGCTGTTGCAAGCGTTCTTGGCTATATTTATAGCGGATACGGTAATCCTTTATTACCAACTGGATCCTTCGGATACATTTATCTGCCAGCACTTGCTTGCCTAGCAATTGCAAGTGTCATCACCGCACCATTAGGAGCAAAAGTTGCGCATCAACTGAATGTTGGACAACTTAAGAAAGTATTTGCTGGTGTTTTAATCTGTTTGTCAGGCTATATGTTTTATAAAGGTTTAACTAGTTAGATAAGCAGTGCTTAAGAAAAGAAAAAAGCCCTATGTCAACATAGGGCTTTTGTTCGAGTGGCTCAATGAGTCAGGCACCACAGATTATTTGAATGCTAGGTGCAATAGGTTTCTCGCAAAATATTCTTTTGTACCTTACCCATGGCATTTCTTGGTAGTTCAGAAACAATCACAATAAGCTTTGGTACTTTAAAGTTAGCGATCTTGCCTTTTAAGTTAGCGATCATTGAATCAGCATTGAGTGAATGCCCTGATTTAGCAACTACAACCGCCATGACAGCTTCACCAAAGTCAGGATGAGGAATACCAATAACAGCACTCTCATCAACTCCAGGCATATCATCAATAAAACTTTCAATTTCTTTTGGATAAACGTTATATCCACCAGAAATAATTAAATCTTTACTTCTTCCCACGATACATAGGTACTCTTTTGGTACCTTACCACCGCTTGTCTCCCCTCCCCAGCGACCTACATCACCCGTTTTAAACCAACCATCCTTGGTGAACTCTTCTTTGGTCTTCTCTGGCATGCGCCAGTAACCTTGAAAAATATTAGGTCCTTTAACTTCAACATTACCAATTTCATTAACGCCACAAAGTTTTCCATTTTCTTTAATGACACGTACTTTTGTTTTAGGTAGTGGCAAACCGACTGATCCTCCAATACGGCGACCCTCATAAGGGTTGGATGTCAACATAGCAGTCTCACTCATGCCATAGCGTTCTAAGATTATGTAACCAGTACGTTCTTTGAATGAATTAAATGTTTCTGTGAGGAGTGGCGCAGACCCTGAGATAAATAAGCGCATGTTCTTAACAGTACTTTTCGTAAAACTTGGATCCAATAATAGGCGCACATAAAAGGTTGGAACACCCATCATGATGGTTGAGCGCGGCATATGTTTAATAAGCTCTTTGGTATCCAAACGCGGCAACCAAATCATCTTGCTACCGTTAAGAAGTGCTCCGTGTGAAGCAACAAATAAACCATGCACATGGAAAATAGGCAAAGCATGTAAAAGAACATCTCCCTTTTTCCAGGCCCAGAATTTTTTCAGTACCTTGGCATTGCTACCCAAGTTAGCGTGACTCAACATCGCACCCTTGCTACGACCAGTAGTACCAGATGTATAGAGGATTGCAGCTAAGTCATCATCTGAACGCTTGACTGTTTTTCCTTTGCTAGGATGCGGGGCTGATTTCTCAAGCAAAGTACCAGATCTGTCATCACCCAAGGTGAAAACATGTTTTGTTCCAGATTTCTTAGCAACTTGAGAAACCCAATAGTAGTTTTTAGGGCTACAAACAACAACTGCAGGCTCAGCGTTACCAACAAAATATTCCATCTCAGCCGCTTGATAAGCAGTATTAAGAGGCAGATATACCAAACCTGCTTTAAGTGTTGCTAAATATAAAAATAATGCTTCCGGGGACTTTTCAACTTGAACTGCCACTCTTGACCCCTGAGGTAAATCAAGTGCTAACAATAAGTTAGTAATTTTAGAAGTAGCTCCTTCTAAATCCCCCCAGCTGTAATACAACCCATCATGTGTTTCGATGGCACAAGCGGTCTTATCTTTTGGAAAGCCACTTTCTAATAATGCATATAAATTCATATCAACCTCAAATGTTAACTAGGGGCGCACCCCTAGTTAACTTATACATTCAAAAACCCATTTAATGTCTCAATAGATCGATTAAAAAGTTTTTAGCTCATTAATCCATTTTCGCGCCAGAGGCTTTTGCTACTTCTGCCCAACGCTTGATCTCAGCAGTTACAAACTTGCCGTATGCATCGCCTGTCAAGTTTGGCGTCTCAGAGCCGTTGTTTGTCCATGTCTGTCTTAATTCTGGACTATTCAATGCCTTGGTAACTTCTGCAATCATCTTGTCAACTACTGGCTTTGGTGTTCCTTTAGGAGCCCATAAACCGTACCAAGTACTAACGTTATATCCTGGCACACCAGCTTCAGCAGCGGTTGGTACATCAGGGAATGCCACAGAACGTTTGTTTGATGCCACTGCCAAGGCTTTGATACGTCCGCCTTTGATATGTTGCGCTGATGAACCCAATCCATCAAACATTAAATCCACTTGACCAGCAATCAGATCAGATAAAGCCGGACCTGCACCACGGTATGGAATATGTGTAATAAATGTTTTAGTTTGCATCTTGAAAAGTTCACCAGCTAAATGATGAGAACTTCCATTACCAGCACTGCCGTAGTTCAATTTTGCTGGATTCTTTTTAGCATAATCGATCAAACCTTTTAAATCAGTAACGGGCACTTTTTGAGGATTAATAACGATCACCTGAGGTGGCGAAGCCACCAACATCACTGGCTCAAAACTTTTTTCAATATCGTAATCAAGTTTTGGATACATTGTGGGGGCAATGGCATGGTGAGCACCACCCATCAAAAATGTGTAACCATCTGGCGCTGCTTTAGATGCGACACCGGCACCCAATGTTCCACCTGCACCACCGCGGTTATCAATAATAATTTGCTTGCCCATCTGCTTGGTCATGTGGGCTGATAGCGGTCTTGCAAAAGCATCTGTACCACCACCCGCAGGGAATGGCACGACTAGCGTAATCGGCTTACTTGGCCAATTTGGGTCAGCTAAGCTTGCTCCCGAATGAGCTGCTAAGCCCAAAGTCATAGTTACTGCGCTGATCATACTCACTACATTGACTGGTTTTTTCATTTCTTATCTCCTCGAACTCCAGTTAAATTAATTTAAAAAAATTTATTCTTTAAACCAGTTGAGAAACTGATCTTGAATAAATAATTTCACCATTCACAAAACGTTCGTGGTTATCTTCCACGTTATCTAAGTCATATAGGTAATTCACCATCAAACCTGCTGATTGTTTGATACCTTTTTTTGACAAGTCTCCTGCCCAGTTAATTCTGTGTAACTTAGCACCATTACCTAAATGGAATTTAGCAACAGAATTACCCCCTCTTTTTGATGACTGCGTCATCAAATAAAAAGCACATAAGCTCATAAGTGCTTCTTTCTCTTTCAGCGAAGCAGCATCGGGATGCCACCCAGCTTGCAATCGGTCGTGCCATGACTTTTCTTGCAAATTAAACACTTTAATTGAATCTTGATATTTCTCAAACATTCCAGGCTTGATATCGTCAGGACTTAGGTCCTGATTATTTGCCAACCACTCTGTAAATCCAGATATGGGAGAAATAGTACAAAATGTTTTTAATGATGGAAATTCTTTTTTTAAGCTTTCCGCAACACGTTTGATTAAGAAGTTACCCAACGACACGCCACGAAGGCCAGGCTGGCAATTACTGATGGAATAAAAGATAGCACATTTGTAATGGCTTGGATCAATCACAGCCGATTTTTTATCTACCAGTGGTGCAATTGTCGCTGGAATCTCTGGCAATAAAGCGACTTCCACAAAGATCAATGGCTCGTCAGAGAGTTGTGGATGAAAGAAAGAAAAGCAGCGGCGATCAGGTTGCAAGCGACGGCGCAAATCATCCCATCCATCAATTTCATGAACGGCTTCGTGTTGGATAATCTTTTCTAAAATATGAGCCGGTGACCTCCAGTCAACCTGATGCATTTTTAAGAAGCCTGGATTGAACCAAGATGTCAGTAGGTGCTGTATATCTGCATCTACTGCTTTTAGTTCTGGCTTTTTAATCAGCAGTTTTAGTAGATGATGTCGCATATTAATAATCATGCTTGTGCCGCTAGGTGCACGGTTCAAGCGACGCAATAGCTCCTGACGTGGTGATTCAGCAACCTTCATTAACCAAATTAAATTATCAGCATTTGGTGCTCCAGCATACATTTGAGCCGCACTCAGTACATCGGGTCCACTAGGATTTAATTTTTCAGATAAGTATTGGAAGTATTGAGCTATTTGGTCATCTTCAAGCGTATTAAAGTTCTCAATTAAATCACTAGCCATACTTGCAGAATTGGATTCACCGCGCTCAGAAAGCAAGCGTTTGGTAGCGTTGATGGTTTTAGTGTAATGCCTAGTCTTGAGTAATTTATCTAAAATCATGCTGCTAGCATTTCTGACGTCTGAAGAAGTTTTAACACTTCACGCTGTCTTAAAATATGTGTTTTCATCAATCTCTCGGCCTCGACAGCATCTCTTGACTTCAATGCCTCAAAAATAGATAGGTGTTCTTGGCAAGATTCTTCGATACGACCCTTGTGATGCAGACTACGATGCCTTGAAAGATTAAGGATTCGACGCAAATCAGTCACCATATTGGTTAACCACTCATTGCCAGCCAAGCTTTGTATAGCCTCATGTATTTTTCGGTTGGTCATGAAGTACTCATCTATATTTTTCTCGGCTGCATGTTTTTTTAAGTTTTCATGCATTGATTCAAGTGACTTGATTTCTTTTAGATTTGCTTTTTGTGCAGCCTCATAGGCACAACGCCCCTCTAAGATAGCCATAAGTGGAAAAATATCATTGAGATCGTTGTCAGTTAATTCAGTGACGTAGCATCCCTTACGTGGCTCAATTCTGAGAATTCCCTCTGAAGCCAAAATGCGGATGGCCTCCCTAAAAGGAGTCCTTGATACGCCTAACTCTTCAGAAAGCTTTTGTTCATCAATCCATGAGCCTGGCTTTAAAACCCCGCCCGCCACCATTGAACGCAAACGCTCAGTGACTTCTACATAAAGGGCTGTTTTAACTATCTTGGATGTCATGACATCAATGTATTTTGTATACATTTTTGAATACATAGGTGCTAACCCTTAAAAAGGGAAAGTACCTAGGTCTTTCTTACAAAGACCATATTGGGAATGAATTCAGGGTTTTTTAGAAATTAGATATAGACCCAAAAATATCATTGGCAAAGATAACCATTGCCCCATAGACAAGCCAAGACTCAATAAGCCTAAAAAACTATCTGGCTCTCGAGCAAACTCAGCTAAAAATCTAAATAAGCCATAGCCTAATAAGAAAACGCCTGAGATTTGACCTAAGCTTCTTTTCTTGGAGGCATACCACCAAAGAATGATGCCTAAACAAACACCCTCACCCATCAGTTGATACAACTGAGAAGGATGTCTTGCTAATAAATCACCGGCTTGAGGAAAAATCATGGCCCAAGGTAAATCCGTTGGACGACCCCATAGTTCACCATTGATAAAGTTACCAAAACGCCCAAATGCCAAACCAAAAGGCACCAAGGGAGCAATCAAGTCAGTGACTTCAAAAAAAGTTCTTTTATTTTTTTTACCAAACCAAAGCATGGCTACTAGAACACCTATAAAGCCACCATGGAAAGACATACCGCCCTCCCACACTCTTAAAACATCGAGAGGATTGGCAAGGTAATGTCCTGGCATATAAAAAACGATATAACCTAGGCGGCCGCCAAGAATGACGCCAACAACACCTGCAAATAACAAATCCTCGATATCTTTAAAGCTCCATCCCGCTTGCTGAATTGATGCCTGCTTTAAACGCAAGTGACCCAATAAAAGAAACTGACCAAAAGCCATCAAATACATCAGGCCATACCAATGAATATCTAAAGGTCCTAGGCTAATTGCGATCGGATCAAATTGTGGATGGTTGATAGCCATTAATCGTTCATTTATTTTTAATTGATGATTTGTTATTAACTACTGACCAGTTTGATCAAAGTTATGTAAATCGTGACCTTGATCTCGATAAGCTTTATAGCGATCTCGTCCAGCTTGGCGATCCGCCTCATCTGTTGAGACAATTTCTACAATCCTTGGAAATCTTGCAGCTAAATTTTCAACTGATTGAGGTAAGTCCCTACCCACATGGATCAGTACGTCACCATGTGGTAAGTAATCTAATTCATTAGCCTCAAAACTTTCAACAAAGATAACTGGCGTTTCAAATGCAAAGTCATCGGCGCCCCAAGCATGAGGCAAAAAGTCCACAGCTGTAAAAGTCCACAACTGTTCATCTAGTTGCTTAAGAAACTCTTTAGGGCCCACCACCACAATATTTCTGATGGGTAAATCATCGCGATGACTGGCCATGATTTTTCTAATCAAGCGGCAACTATAAAGTGGCTTATTGTTCACTTGACTGTGGAAATCAATTCTAGCCATATGCGCTTAAGAGTCCTCTGTTAATTTTGTTAGTGTTTATTAGTGAGTAATTTTATTGGCTTAATTAAGCCAATAAGTAGTTAACTAATAAAGGCACTGGTCGTCCAGTAGCGCCTTTGGCGGCACCACTCTTCCAAGCAGTTCCAGCGATATCTAAATGCGCCCAAGTATATTTCTCGGTATATCTCGCTAAAAAACATGCTGCGGTGACGCTTCCAGCGGGACGCCCACCAATATTAGCCATATCGGCAAAATTAGATTTCAACTGCTCTTGATAAGCGCTATCTAAAGGCATGCGCCAAACTGTATCTAAAGAATATTTACCAGCGGTTAATAGTTTTTCAGCCAATTCATCATTATCAGAGAACAAGCCGGTGTGAACTCCACCAAGAGCAATGACACAGGCGCCCGTCAATGTAGCCACATCAATCACAGCAGCAGGTTTAAAGCGCTCCACATAAGTCAGAGCATCACAAAGGATCAAACGACCCTCGGCATCTGTATTAAGAATCTCAATGGTTTGACCTGACATACTGGTAACAATATCGCCGGGACGAGTTGCTTCTCCAGACGGCATGTTCTCGCAAGTTGGAATAACTGCAATCACATTCTTCTTAAGCTTTAATTCACCAATAGCACGCATCGTGCCAATAACCGATGCAGCACCACACATGTCGTACTTCATCTCATCCATACCTTCGCCAGGTTTTAATGAAATACCACCCGTATCAAAAGTAATGCCTTTGCCAACTAAAACAGTTGGTGCTTCTTTGGCCGTGGCGCCCTGATGTTGAATGACAATGAACTGGGGTGGAGTAATTGCACCTTGAGTGACCGCTAAAAAAGCACCCATTTTGAGTGACTCAATTTCTTTACGACCCAGAACTTGTACTTTAAATCCAAAATCTTTAGCTAGTTTTTTAGCAGTCTGTCCAAGGTAAGTGGGTGTACAAATGTTAGGAGGTAAGTTACCAAGGTCTTTAGTTAGATCCATACCATTGGCAATAGCAAGCCCTTCAGCAAGAGCTTTTTGTAAATCTTTAGTATTTTTGGCATGGCTAGCAACAAAAAGCTTTTTCAGCTTTGGTGCTTTTTCTGCTGGCTTAGTTTTAAATTGAGGGTGCCTTGCCCCAAATTTATAAAGTTGTTCTCTGGCTAACTGGACCAATAAGCGAGCCTGTGACAATCCATCTTTAGGTGGTAGCTGTGTAAAGACCCATAAGGCATCTTTTGCCGGGCTCGCAACAAGTTCTTTTATGCCGGCAGTTAACCATTTAGAAAACTGCTGGCCTGTTTTTGTTGATGTTAATGTTTTCAACTCTGCACAAGTACAAACTAACAACAAACGCTCGGCTTTTAAACCTAATTTAGACCATGCATCAGTGGCATTGAGCATGAGCGTACTGCCTGCCTCAGGCTCTAGATCGCCCTGCTCAATAGCTCTTGCAATAGCACCATGAGTGGCCGCATTCAGGGCCCCCAAATGGCCTGTTAGCTTTTTAGCATTCTTCATATCGTCAGCTTGAACAGTGACGACTAAGCAGCCAACTGCCTGGCTCATATGCGCCTTCACACCTAAAGCGCCCTCAATAAATACTTTCGTGCTACATTCCATATGCTTATCCTTTACACAAGGGAAGTTACTAATACCCTTGATTATCGCCCAGCTTAGCTTTTTATGATCTTTAAAAGAGCACTACGACAAGAACTGAATTTCACCATAGGTGTGGTGTTCATGGTTTTGGTCACTCTTGTTTTGACAAATCTGATGATTAGAGTGCTGGGTAATGCCGCCGGCGGCACCGTTAACCCTAAAGATGCGATTGTTCTGATTGGTCTTGGGATGATCAATTACTTACCCATTTTGCTAACCGCCTCTATTTTTGTGGCAGTTTTGATGGTCCTCACTCGTTGGTACAAAGACTCAGAAATGGTCATTTGGCAAACGGCTGGTCTAAGCTTATTCACAATTCTTAAACCCCTCATTTCATATACGATTCCATTAAGTATCGTCATCGGAATTTTGTCGACTTTCGTCTCGCCATGGGCCAACGAACAATCAGCCACTATCAAACAGCGTTTTCAGCAACGCGATGATATTTCTATGTTGGCTCCCGGCCAATTCAAAGAGTCTTCTGGCAATAATCGCGTTTTCTTTATTGAAAGCATGAATCTAGAAAACAATACTTTTCAGAATATTTTTGTGACTGACTTTGGTAAAGATCGACAACTGGTTGCTGTATCCAAAGAAGGCTATATAGAAAACAAGCCTACCGGCGAAAAGTTCCTCACTCTTGAGGCTGGTCGAAGATACGAAGGTATCCCGGGCAATACTGATTTTAGAATTACTGAATTTAATCGTTACACAGTTAAGATTGATACTAAAGCTATTGATCCAATCATCAATAGCCCCAAACTGATACCTATTTGGGATTTAATTAAAGACCCCAATAAGATCTATTTAGGTGAAATACTGTGGCGCTTTGGTTTACCTCTCATGGCTCTGGTATTCGTCATTATTGCCATTCCTCTATCTTATATAGACCCTCGCCGAGGCCGTTACACAACCTTAATCATGGCGGTACTCATTTATTTCACTTACTCCAATTTACTCAAACTCATGCAAGCTTGGGTTGGCTCTGGAAAAATTGACTTCGTGATTGGCTCTTGGATATTACACATCATAGGAGCACTTCTTGGATTAGCTTTTATCTTCTATCGCCAAAATAGATCCATCACGATCTATGGTCTATACAAGCGCTTTTTGAATAAACGAACATCTGGAGGCTCATCAGATGTGGCATAACTTATTCCCTTTAATCTATGAGCGCTACCTAGCAAAACAAATTTATCTATCATTTGCATTTATTTTGTTTGCATTGATGTCATTGTTTATTTTCTTTGACTTCATTGCAGAAATCAGCGATGTCAGCGGTAGCTACACCATACTCTGGGCGTTTCTGACTGTCTTGCTAAGGGTTCCTAGTCGCTTAGTAGAAATCATGCCTATTGCAGGTCTTATAGGTGGCATCTACGTCATGGCTAGCATGGCCGCTCAGTCTGAATATACGATTCTTCGAGTTGCTGGTCTAGATACCAGAAAAGCTTTAGTCACATTAATGAAAATCGCTTTCCCCATCGCTCTATTAATCTTATTCATGAGTGAAGTTGTGGGGCCATTTACAGAAACTCTCTCTAAGAATGTTCGTCTTGCAGCTGTCAATCAAGGTAAAGAAGTTTTAGAGTTCCGTTCAGGCGCTTGGATCAAAGATAAATTACGTGGCAACGATGGTAAGGGTGCAATCAAAGATGGTATCCGTTATATCAACGTAGGTTCCTTGGAAAAGAATGAAACTATTAAAGGTTTCAGAATGTATGAATTCGATATCAATCATCGACTTCTCCTGAGTAGAACAGCTGAAACAGTTAAATTTGTTGGAAATGGTCAATGGCAACTGAATAAAGTGACTGAAACTAGATTCACAGAAATAGTTGGTGGTGATCGCCTTGATCCGAGCTTCACCACGCAAATTAAAAGGTCAGATCAATTAGAGATTGAAACCGATGTCAGCCCCCAGCTTTTAGGCTCACTACTTATCAAACCGGATCGACTGTCCATTATTGATTTATTTGGCTATATCAATCATTTAAGAGATAACAAACAAGATTACCAACGGTATGCGATTTCTTTCTGGAAAAAAGTGATCTACCCTTTTACTATTTTGGTGATGTTAGCTTTGGCTTTGCCATTTGCCTATTTGCAAACCAGATCAGGCGGTATTGGATACAAAGTGTTTGGCGGCATCATGTTGGGTATTAGTTTCCAGCTATTTAATAGCTTGTTTTCACATGCAGGACTCTTGGGTGAATGGCCCGCGGTTCTCAGCGCCTCTATACCTGCTTTGCTTTACTTTATTTTGGCAGTTTTGGGCATACGTTGGGTGTCCAAAGTTTAATAAGAAGTTATCTCGGAATCTCATATAGAATGAATTCTTTATATTAATTTCAATATATAGAATTCATCTCATATGAACCTACACCAATTTAAATTTGTTCGAGAAGCCGTTCGACAGAACTTCAATCTGACTGAGGCTGCCAAAATGCTTTTCACCTCACAGCCGGGAGTGTCAAAAGCCATCCTAGAATTGGAAGATGAACTGGGTGTTGATATTTTCCGACGTCACGGGAAACGAATCAGAAATCTTACCGAGCCAGGTAAGCGAATACTAACTTCTATCGAGAGAATATTGATAGAAGTGGAGACTTTGAAGCGCGTTGGCAAGGATTTTGCTGCACAAGATCAAGGTAGTTTTGTCATTGCCACCACACACACGCAAGCGCGTTACGCCTTGCCTAAAGTTTTAACCGAGTTCACCAAGCTTTTTCCAAAAGTAAGAGTTAGCATTCAACAGGGTAGTCCCCAACAAATTGCAGAAATGTTGATCCATGACAGAGCCGACATAGCGATAGCAACGGAAGGCATCTCTGGGGTCGATGGCTTGTTAGCCTTACCAGGCTATCAGTGGCAACATGTGATTGCAGTTCAACCAGACCACCCACTGCTCAGTAAAAAAAATATCTCGCTAGAAGACTTGGCGGAATATCCCATCATTACTTATGATGCGGCTTTTGCTGGTCGAAGCAAAATTGATAAAGCATTTAATAGTAAAAATCTTAAACCAGATGTTGTATTAGAAGCGATCGATGCTGATGTCATTAAAACTTACGTCGAAACGGGTATGGGAGTTGGTATCGTGGCTGGAGTTGCTTATGACGCTGATCGTGATCGTAATTTAAGAGTGATTCCGGCAGGTCACTTATTTGGAAATAACGTCACAAAATTAGCTGTTAAACAGAATGCTTACTTACGTTCCTTTGTTTACACTTTTATTGAATTGTTCTCACCCACGTTAACTCGTAAGTTAGTAGACCAAGCGATGTCTGGTGAAAACGTTGATTACCAAATTTAACTGGAGCTGATTTCAAAATCAGCGCCATTAAATTGGGCTAACTTTTCCGTGAGGTAAGGCATCACTTCTTGCATTTTTTCTGCAAGTGTCCAAGGTGGATTAATGATGAATAGACCGCTACCCAGCATGCCAAACCCCTGGGCATCTGGCTCCTGGACCACCATTGAAATATTAAGTGTCTTATCGGATAGCTCACGCATTTGATCAACCAAGTAGACATGATCACCACGAGTGAGTATGGGATACCAAACAATATAGACACCCTCAGCAAATTTCTTTAAGCCTTCGCTAAGAGCCTCAATCACCTTCGAATAATCAGACTTAATCTCGTAAGGTGGATCCATAAAAACTACAGCTCTTCTGGTGGGTGTTGGCAATAAAGCTTTTAGAGAAGCAAAGCCATCGCCCTTAAATACCTTAGCTTGGCGATCACGTAAAAAGTGTTCCTCTAAAATATCAAAATCAGTTGGATGTAATTCATACAACCGCATCCGATCATCAGCTCGAATCGTACGACGAATGACTTCAGGTGAGCCTGGATATAAACTCCAATCTCCCTTGGCATTGCAACGCTCAACTAAATCAACATAATCTTGCAAGACTTTTGGCAAATCTTTGCAATCCCATAGACGTGCAATACCTTCTAAGTACTCAGATTTTTTATTAGCGTAATCGGATGCTAATGAATACATCCCAGCACCCGCATGTGTATCAATGACCCAATAGGGCTTATCTTTTTGATTCATGTAGGTCAATACTTGCTGAAGAACGCAATGCTTCAAAACATCAGCGTGATTGCCAGCATGGAAAGCGTGGCGGTATGCAAGCATGGAGAGTTTGGACTTTTAGTCTTTAAGAGTTGTTTGGTGCCGCGGGACGGACTCGAACCGTCACACCTTTTGGGCGGGAGATTTTGAGTCTCCTGTGTCTACCAATTTCACCACCACGGCGCACTTTGCATATGTTTATGAATATCTATCAAAGATCTTCAGAAACCTAGCAAGCTTTCCATTATGCCTCAAGTACTCTTAGAAGTGAAGAAGTGTCATCGTGACCCCAGCCAGACTCCATCAACTTCTCTAGCTGAGTGGCTACTGTTTGCAATGCTGGCATATCAATGCCTGATTCTTTAGCAACATCTTTTACTAAGAAAAAATCCTTGGCGTGAAGACGGGCTTCGATACCCGCTTTGAAATCTCTAGCAACCATCTTAGGGCCCATTAAATCCAACATACGGCTTCCAGCCATACCCCCAGAAATCGCCTCAAATACTTTTTTCAAGTCAGCGCCATTGGCAGCTGCAAATCTTAAAGATTCAGCAACGCCTTGAATATTAATCACTTGAGCAATTTGATTGCATAACTTCGCCACTTGACCATGGCCAACGCCACCGATATGAGTCATCGTTTTGGCATAGTTTTTTAAAATTTCTTTTACTTTTGCCACATCGGCATCAGTGCCACCCAGCATCATGACTAATGTACCTTCAGTCGCTGCTTTAACACCACCACTGACAGGCGCATCAACAAAGCTGATGCCTTTAGTTGCCATCACCGCAGCAATATCTTTGGTACTTTGTGGATCGATCGTACTGTGATCAATACAAATGGTGCCAGGCTTAGCTGTATGAATCGCTGACTCAGGAGTTAGATGTAATACTTGCGCAACATCATGCGGACCCATGACATTCGTGATGATGTAATCAGCTCCCTGTGCTGCTTCGGCAGGTGATGCGCAAGCCACAGCACCCGCATCAATTAGCGACTTAGCCTCTTGTAGAAAAACTTCTGGACGTCTTGCATAAATACGTAACTGATGTCCGGCTTTTAATAAGAATCCAGCCATGGGGCGACCCATATTACCCAAGCCAATAAACGCAATCGTGCTCATCTAGAAACTCCGCTCTTCATTACCAAGGTAATAAAACTGTAGAGCCAGTCGTCTTACGCGCCTCTAAATCACGATGCGCTTGCGCAACATTTTCTAGTTGATAAGTTTGATTGACTTCAATTTTGATTTTTCCGCTGAGGACTTTTTCAAATAGATCAGCTACCATCGGTTCTAACAAACTCCTGTCATGAACATAAGTCATCACAGTTGGTCTTGTTAATTTGAGAGACCCTTTGCCGCCTAAGATGCCGACATCAACAGGCGCGACAGGTCCTGAAGCGTTACCGTAGGTGACCATCGTGCCGCGAGGACGCAAGCAATCTAATGACTGCATGAAAGTATCTTGGCCAATCGAATCGTAAACAACATGAACGCCTTTACCACCCGTTAGCTCGCGAGTTCGCTTAACAAAATCTTCTGACTGGTAAAGGATGGTGTGATCACAGCCATGTGCTTTCGCTAAAGCTGCTTTTTCTTCTGAACCAACTGTACCAATCACGGTTGCTCCAAGTAACTTGAGCCATTGGCATGCAATCAAACCTACCCCACCGGCCGCTGCATGGAATAAAACTGTGTCGCCGGCCTTAACTTGGTAGCTATCTGTTACTAGATATTGCACTGTTAAACCTTGCAACATCATGGCTGCAGCTTGTTCAAAAGAAATGCCATCAGGTAACTTAACAATCGTTTCAGCAGGCATCACACGGATTTGGGAATAGGCACCAGCTGGTTTGCCAGCATAAGCAACGCGGTCACCCACTTTGACATGCTTGACTTCAGCTCCCACGGCTTCGATCACACCAGCACCCTCCATACCAAGAGGGCCCGGAAGTGGCTGTGGATAAACACCCTTACGGAAATAAACATCAATGTAATTTAAGCCAACAGCATGATGCTTGATACGAACCTCTTGTGGCCCCGGCTCACCTACTTCAACATCAACCCATTGCATGACTTCTGGGCCACCAACCTCGACCATTTTGATAGCTTTAGCTTTAATAACACTCATTTCGTCTCCTGTAGCTTTAATTCTTATTAATTAGGGCTCATTACCCAAGTTTTTATTCAATTTTTTTGTGTTTTTAGGTATTTCAGCTTCATTTTGCCTAAAATTACGGACTTAGCTAAATATATAGCAATTCTTTTAAAAAAGTTATCCACGGGAGTACTTATGGCTGGTCATTCAAAATGGGCCAATATTCAACATCGCAAAGGTCGTCAAGACGAAAAGCGAGGAAAAATCTGGACCAAGTTGATCAGAGAAATTGCTGTGGCTGCAAAGATAGGCGGTGGCGATATACAGACCAACCCTCGTTTGCGATTGGCGATTGATAAAGCCAAGGAATCTAATATGCCGAACGATAACGTTCAGCGCGCGATTCAACGTGGTACTGGTTCACTAGAGAATGTCAACTATGAAGAGATCCGCTACGAAGGTTACGGCTTAAATGGTGCCGCTGTGATTGTGGATGCTTTAACTGACAACCGCACGCGCACAGTCGCGGAAGTTCGTCATGCTTTTACAAAACATGGCGGCAATCTTGGCACTGATGGTTCGGTTGCTTTCTTATTCAAACATTGCGGTCGTATGTTCTTTGCACCAGGTACTTCTGAAGATGCTCTCATGGAAGCAGCTTTAGAAGCAGGTGCTGATGATGTAGCCCCTCAGGAAGATGGATCGATTGAAGTGATCACTCCCGCTTATGAATTTACTGCCATCAAAGATATTTTGATTGCCAAGGGTTTCACGCCTGAGCTTGGTGAGGTCACCATGCGTCCAGATGCGGAATCAGAACTGAGTGGCGATGATGCTGAGAAAATGCAAAAGCTGTTGGATGCACTAGAGTCTTTAGATGATGTTCAAGAAGTATTTACCAATGCATCGATGGAATAGTTAAAAAGATGATGAAGTTATCTTTTAAAAATAAACTAAAAATAGATTTAAGTTCAAATAAGCGAAAAATTTTATGAATATCTTAGTTGTTGGCTCAGGCGGTCGTGAACATGCGATGGCATGGAAACTCTCTCAATCCCCAAAGGTACAAAAAGTATTTTTAGCCCCTGGCAATGGTGGTACAGCATCTGCCGCAGCTAAAAACATGGGTATTGAAAACCTAGCAATTACAGACTTACATGAGTTGGCGCAGTTTGCTGAAGAACAAAAAATTTATATGACTGTTGTTGGTCCAGAAACACCGCTAGCAGGCGGTATCGTTGACATCTTCAGAGCAAAGAATTTACGTATTTTTGGCCCCACACAAAAAGCGGCTCAATTGGAGTCCTCTAAGGACTTTGCTAAAGCTTTTATGAAGCGTCACAATATTCCAACAGCGGAATATCAAACATTCTCAGATATCAAAGAAGCACATGCTTATATTGATCTTAAGGGTGCGCCCATAGTTATTAAGGCTGATGGGCTGGCAGCAGGTAAAGGGGTTGTTGTTGCCATGAGTTTAGAAGAGGCTCATGGCGCCATTGACATGATGCTATCGGATAACAAATTAGGTGATGCAGGCGCCCGTGTTGTGATTGAAGAATTTTTGAGCGGTGAGGAAGCTAGTTTTATTGTGATGGTGGATGGTCAAAATGTTTTAGTGCTAGCCACCAGTCAAGATCATAAGCGCTTACTCGATGCCGATCTAGGCCCCAATACAGGCGGTATGGGTGCTTACTCACCGGCGCCAGTGGTCACACCAGAGATTCATGCACGCGCTTTAAGAGAAATTATCATGCCGACTGTTAAAGGGATGGCTGCTGATGGCATTCCGTTCACGGGCTTCTTATATGCTGGCCTCATGATTGATGAGTCCGGCAAAGCCAAGACTTTAGAATTCAATTGCCGAATGGGTGATCCAGAAACCCAACCAATCATGTCACGTTTACGCAGTGATTTTTTAGTAGCACTTGATGCAGCTATCGATGGCAAATTAAATGAAGTGCAATTGGATTGGGATCCACGGATTGCACTAGGTGTTGTCATGGCTGCCCATAACTACCCTGAGACGCCTCGCAAGGGCGATGTTATTTCCGGTATTCCAGTAGATGGCTCTGATCATGTCACGTTCCATGCAGGTACCTCTATGGATGGTGATCAATTGAAAACTTCTGGTGGTCGCGTTCTTTGTGTTGTTGGTTTAGATCACACAATTAGAGGTGCCCAACAAAAAGCTTACGCCATCGTGGATCAAATTAAATTTGATGGCGCGCAATACCGTCGCGATATTGGTTACAGAGCACTTTAATATGTTAAAAACTATTAACACTCAAGTCATTCGTGATTACCTACTTGGTTTACAAGATCGCATTACCGCAGCAATGGGTGAATTGGATGGTATGGCTTTTATTGAAGATTCTTGGGTCAAACCTTCTGATGCCAAATTAAAAGGTGATGGTCGCTCGCGCATTCTAGAGAACGGCAACATCCTAGAACGCGGTGGGGTTGGGTTTTCTCATGTGCTGGGTGACTCTATGCCACCCTCTGCCACAGTTCACCGTCCAGAATTAGCCGGTCGTTCATTTGAAGCGATGGGCGTATCTTTGGTATTTCATCCTCGTAATCCACACATCCCAACTGTGCATATGAATGTACGTTGCTTTATTGCACAAGCAGACGGTCAAGATCCTGTTTGGTGGTTTGGAGGCGGTATGGACTTAACCCCTTACTATGGTGATGCTGCTGATTGCCAACATTTTCACCAAACTTGCAAAGACTCTCTTGATCGATTTGATACCTCACTGCACCCTCGATTTAAAAAGTGGTGTGATGAGTATTTTTATTTAAAGCATCGGGATGAGCCGCGCGGCATTGGTGGTATTTTTTATGATGACTTTAGTGACTTATGCTTTGATAAGAGTTTCGAGATGACGCGCTCCGTGGGTGATGCATTTTTAGATGCCTACCTACCGATTGTGAAAAAGCATCAAAACGATTTATACACAGAATCCCAAAGAGAGTTCCAAGCTTATCGCCGTGGTCGTTATGTTGAATTTAATTTGGTGTTCGACCGTGGCACCTTATTTGGTTTGCAATCAGGCGGTCGAACTGAATCGATCTTAATGTCGATGCCACCGATTGTTCGTTGGGGTTACGACTGGAAGCCAGAAGCCGATAGTCCTGAAGCACTACTTTACAGTGACTTCTTAAAACCAAAAGACTGGATTAATTCGTGAGTGATATTAAAAAACGGAAATCGATTGGCATCTTAGGTGGCACATTTGACCCGCCTCACTGGGGTCATTTACATTTGGCAGAGCACTTCTCTCGCATATTACAACTCGATCACATCATCTGGATGCCAGCTGGCCAACCATGGCAAAAAGGATCTGACATAACACCTGCTAAAGATCGTTTAGCCATGAGTGAATATGCCATTGAAACTTTGCATGATTTATTTGTTGATCATCATATTTATACAAAAATTGAAATCAGCACTCTAGAAATGTCTCGAGAAGGCCCCAGTTATTCAATTGATACGGCAAAAGAAATCAGGGCCTTGTATGGTCCAGATGCCTCAATCACCTGGTTGATGGGGCAAGATAGCTGGACCAATCTCAAAACTTGGCACCAATGGACAGATTTACCCAAATACGTTCATTTGGCTGTAGCAAGCCGTCCACCTGAGGATGCCTCCTCATTTGAGGTGAATGCAGCAGGGCTAAAAGAGGGGCTTTTTGCAGATATAAGGACAGGTGAGCCTCAATTGTTACAATTGAACCCATACGGACATGTTTTGTTTGATCAAAGCTTGCAGATTAATCTTGCATCTAGCACCCTGCGTGATGGTTTTTATAACCATGCTTCATGGGATGAATTAGCAGATGCAATACCCCCTTTAGTGCTCGAATATATCGAAGCTAAAGGTCTTTATAGAAATACATAATGGATCTTCGCAAATTACAACGCACGATAGTTGATGCTCTTGAGGATGTTAAAGCTCAGGATATTCGTGTTTATGACACCACTAAATTAAGTGATCTATTTGATCGCGTCATCATAGCAACAGGTAGCAGCAATCGACAAACTAAATCTTTAGCGATGTCTGTTAGAGAATCTGTTAAAGAAAAAGGTGGAGATGTTATCTCTGTTGAAGGTATGGAAACTGGTGAATGGGTTTTAGTCGACTGCGGTGATATCGTAGTTCACATTCTTCAGCCTATGCTGCGCTCTTATTACCAATTAGAAGGTATCTGGGGTAGCAAGCCTGTGCGTGTTGCCCTCAATGGTGGCGCCAAGACATCCAAGCGTTTTGCAAGTGAGCCTGAGGATGACGAAGAATAATAATTTTAATTATTTTTTGAATTTATGAAACTCTGGGTCATCGCTGTTGGTCATAAAATGCCTGCTTGGGCTGAAACAGCGACCCAAGACTATCTCAAGCGCATGCCAGCTGACTGCGCCATCCATGTTAAAGAACTTAAGCCAGATCTCAGCCCTTCCAAAGAAGCTGTGAAGATCCGTGAAGCGATTCCGAAAGGTTGTCACATCATCGCCCTTGATGAACGCGGCAAGGATGTCTCTACGCAAGATCTAGCCAATCAAATGAGTGATTGGCGCCAAAATGGTAAAGATGTTGTTTTGCTGATTGGTGGGGCTGATGGACTTGATCCAGAACTCAAGAAAGAAGCACAGTCGATGATGCGTCTATCTAGTATGACTTTGCCTCATGCTATGGCTCGCGTCATCTTGGTGGAGCAGCTCTACAGGGCCTGGACGATTTTACAAGGCCACCCCTATCACCGCGTTTAAATGAGTAGTAATTAAATTGATAATCCATATTTAATCAATAGAGCAAAAATGCACCCCTACATTTATCTGGCCTCACAAAGTCCTAGACGCCAAGAACTTCTGCAGCAAATCGGGGTTCGGTTTGAGCTTTTGCTTGCTGGCTCAGATGAGGATCCAGAATCGCTTGAATCAACCATCACTAATGAACCCGCCCTTGATTACGTGAAGAGAGTCACTCTAGCTAAACTTCAGGCAGCCCAAAAAAGATTAATGCAGCGGGATTTAAAGTGGGCCCCTATCTTGAGTGCTGATACAACTGTAGCTATCAGCATGAATGGCCAGGAAATTATTTTAGGTAAACCTAAAGATCATGAAGATGCGAAACGCATTCTTTATCTCTTAAGTGGTAAAACACATCAAGTTCATACAGCTGTTGCTCTACTCAATCAAAGGTCTGTTACAGACTTGGGAGTAGGTAATGGTAGAGAAGGTAGTGGCAGCCCTCCCCTTTTATTGGTCTCGAGTTCAGAGGTGACATTCAAAAAATTGGATGATCGGTTGATATCGACATATATAACTAGTGAAGAACCAATGGGTAAAGCTGGTGCCTATGGCATCCAAGGCCTAGCAGCCTGTTTTATTGAAAACATTCAAGGCAGCTTCAGCGGTATCATGGGATTACCTTTATTTGAAACAGCACAATTTCTTCAAGCATCTGATGTACAGTTTGACTTAAATACCCCCGATTGATCGACCATTAAAGTTAGATATGACTGAAGAAATCCTCGTTAACATCACTCCTCAAGAAACAAGAGTGGCACTCATTCAGCAAGGGATGGTCCAAGAGCTTCATATCGAGCGGAGCCAAAATCGAGGTATTGTTGGTAATGTTTATTTAGGCAAGGTCACACGCGTACTACCAGGTATGCAGTCAGCTTTTATAGATATTGGTTTAGATAAAGCAGCTTTTTTACACGTGGCTGATCTTTGGATGCCAAGAAATTCTAAATCTGACAATACCCCAATTGAAAAATTAGTATTTGATGGTCAAACGATATTAGTACAGGTCTTAAAAGATCCTTTAGGTACAAAAGGTGCGCGCTTAAGTACGCACATCAGTATTGCAGGTCGTAATTTGGTTTATCTCCCCCAAGAAGATAATGGCAATCAAATTGGCATCTCACAAAAAATTGAGAGCCAAGAGGATCGAGACTCTCTGAAGCAACGCTTCCAAGCTCTTCTTCCAACCGGCGAGCAAGGTAGCTATATTTTAAGAACCAGTGCTGAGGATGCTGAGGATCAAGAGCTATCCAATGACCTTAGATACCTTGGCGCCACTTGGAAAAAAATTAAAGACCATAGCGCTCGCTTACCAGCCCCAAGCCTGCTTCATCAAGATCTGAGCTTATCTGAGCGTGTATTGAGGGATTTAGCCACAGATGCTACTGGGCAAATCAGAATTGATTCTTTAGAGAATTTAGAAAAGTTAAAAGAGTTTGCTGCAAACTTCATGCCCAATCAATTAGATAAATTGATTTTGTATCGTGGCGAGAGACCATTATTTGATTTGTATGACACCGAATCAGAAATTAATCGTGCTTTAGGACGTCGTGTTGATCTCAAATCAGGTGGCTATTTGATGATTGATCAAACGGAGTCAATGACAACCATTGATGTCAATACGGGCAGCTATGTGGGTGCCAAGACCTTTGATGACACAATTTACAAAACAAATTTAGAGGCAGCTCAAAATATTGCTCGTCAACTTCGTTTACGTAATCTAGGTGGCATCATCATCATTGATTTTATTGATATGCACAGCCAAGAACACCAGCAGGCTGTTCTAGATGAGCTGAGCAAAAATTTAAGTCGAGATAGAACAAAAACTTCCATCAATCCTTTTTCATCTTTAGGCCTGGTTGAGATGACTCGCAAGAGAACAAGAGAATCTTTGGCTCACTTGCTATGCGAACCTTGTGATATCTGCCAAGGTAAAGGGCAAGTTAAAACAGCACAAAGTATTTGTTATGAGATCCTAAGAGAAGTCCTCAGAGAGCATCGTCAGTTCAACCCTAAAGAATTCCGAATCATTGCTAGCGCTGATGTGATTGATCGCTTCTTAGAAGAGGAAAGCGGTCATATCGCTCAATTAATTGACTTCATTACAAAGCCTATAAGGCTTCAAGCAGAGTCAAGCTTTAACCAAGAACAATACGATATTGTTTTGAGTTAAATAGTTAAGCTTGCGAAAACTGTAGCCGATGCAAGCTGGCATAAAGCCCATTCTGAGCCATTAGTTCTGAATGTGAGCCATTCTCAACAATCTTGCCATGATCAAGTACGACGATGCGATTAGCGTTCTCAATGGTTGATAAACGGTGAGCAATCATTAAAGTTGTACGGCCTTGCATCAGTGTCTCAAGAGCTTCTTGTACTTGGCGCTCAGACTCAGAATCTAACGCAGAGGTAGCCTCATCTAAGATCAAAATAGGAGCATTTTTATAAATAGCTCGAGCAATTGCTAAACGTTGACGCTGGCCACCTGATAAGCGATTACCGTTATCACCAACCTGAGTATCAATACCGTCTGGTAACTCTTTAACTAACTCTGTGAGATTGGCGGCTTGTAATGCTTCGTAAACTAATCCGCGATCTATCTCTTCAGGACTTTTCACACCATAAGCAACGTTAGCTGCAATTGTGTCGTTGAATAAGACGACATCTTGACTGACAAAAGCCATTTGCTGACGCAAATCCTTAAGATCTATATTTTGTATATCAACCCCATCCAAACTAATAGAGCCTGATGTGGGGATAAAGAATCGAGGTAATAAATTAACCAAGGTAGATTTGCCACCACCTGAAGGCCCTACAAATGCAACTACCTCGCCTGCTGGGATTTTTAAATCGATATTTTTCAGTATGTCTTTTGTGACTAAGCCATCGCTTGGATTTAAGCTAGCCAATCCTTGATAAGAGAACTGTACATTTTTAAACTCAAGATCACCTTTAGATTTACTAATTCTGATAGCGCCTGATTGACGAGTCTGATCTTCCTCAATCGGCTGATCCATCAATTTAAAAATCATATCTGCAGCAGCAATACCTCTTTGAAGGGGTTGATTAAGATCGGCCAAGTGCTTGAGTGGGGAAATAATCAAAATCAAAGCAGTAACAAAAGCCACAAAACCACCCACGGTTGTTTCTGCCATCGATGACTGAAATAAAGCCACCAAGAGAACTCCAGACAAAGCAATCGAAGCCACAAATTGAGTAATAGGTTGATTAAGACCACCTGCTACTGCAATCTTCATTGAGTAACGGCGAAGCTTATTAGCAATTAATGAGAAACGTTGTTTTTCATAAGTCTCACCACCATGAAGCTTGACCACCTTATAACCGCCAACACTTTCTTCAACGATATAAGAAAGCTCATTGGTCATATCTTGGCTGACCTTATGGAGTTTACGTAAACGCGTGTTGATCAACTTCACCATAAAACCAATGATTGGGAAAATGATCAAAATTAATGAAGTCAAACGCCAATTGAGATAAAAAAGATAAGCCATTAAACCTATAACAGTCAAACTATCTCTCACCAAATTCATAGCAATACTGGTAATGACTTGTAAAACTGCATTGACCTCAAATACGACGGCATTAATCAAGGAGGCTGCAGAGCGATTCTGAAATAGATCTGCTGGAGCCTGGAGCAAACGATTAAACATTTGCTCACGTAATTTAAATAAGACAGAGTTGGTGATGTGGCTAAGTGCGTAATTTGAACCAAATTGGGCTAAACCACGAATAAATGCCAAACCTACCAAAAATGCAGGTACATGCCATAGCTTGTTATCCAGTTGACCGGTAAAGCCACGATCTAATAAGGGCTTTAAAAGGGCAGGAATAGCTGTCTCTGACGCTGCCACGATAGTTAGACCGAACAAGGCAAGGGCTACCGCCACCTTATGAGGAATCGCATATCTTAGGATGCGCTTAAGAGCTGTTTGAGTACTAATATTGATACTATTTGAGTCCATAACCTGAATCGTAACCTACACCGGTGCTAACATCCCATCATGGGCTTATCTGTTATCTTAATTACTAAAAATGAAGAGACAAATCTCAAGGACTGTCTTGAGAGTGTTTCTTTCGCTAATGAGATCATTATCGTTGATAGTCAGAGTACTGATCAAACGTTTTCAATCGCCCAATCTTTCGGTGCAAGAGTTGAAATTACCACGGATTGGCCCGGTTTTGGCCCTCAAAAGAACCGCGCCTTAAATCTAGCCACCCAAGAATGGGTGCTATCGATTGACGCTGATGAAAGAGTTACCCCAGAACTCAAAAATGAGATCCTAGAGGTGATTCAGTCAAATTCTAGTCAAGATTGCTACGCTATCCCTAGATCATCTTGGTATTGCGGTCGTTTTATGAAGCACTCTGGATGGTACCCAGACTACGTTGATCGCCTTTTCAAAAGAGGAACGGCAAAATTTTCTGATCATTTGGTGCATGAGAGACTTTTACCCAATGGCGATGTGGGTCAATTGAAAAATCATTTTTTGCATTACAGCTACAGAAACTTTGAGCAAGTATTAAAAAAAGTGGATGTCTATTCAAGTGCTGCGGCACTTCAAGCATTCCAAAAAGGTCAAACGGGATGTCTTGCAAAAGCACTACTCCATGGATTTTGGGCTTTCTTTAGAACTTATGTTCTTAGAAAAGGGTTCTTGGATGGCCAGTATGGTTTTGCTCTAGCTCTATCCAATGGCGCCACCTCATATTACAAGTACGTCAAACTTTGGCAGCTTGGTAACGCAGATCATAAAAAAATTAATTAAAAAGAAATGCTGTGATTCAAAATCGATTAGAAATTATTCAGATAGTCAGAAACTGGGGTCCTGTTGGCGGTATGGAGGCCTATGTCTGGCATCTCAGCCATGAGCTCGCCAAACAAAATTGCAAGGTCACCGTCATTTGCGAAAAATCACATCAAAAAATAGCCCACCCTGATATTCGAGTGATTGAAATAGGTCAGTTAAAACAAAAACCAAGATGGTTGCTCTACTGGCGCTTTGCCAATCATGTAGAAAATATAATTCAATCATTGCGCTTAAATAAATTGATCGTAGTCCACAGTCATGAGAGAAGCATCACACATGATGTGACAACATTCCACTCCATGCCGTTTGCGACAATCAAAGATAAATCTTGGTTGAGATTAATTTCTATAAGAGTTTGGGCCTACTTAAAACTAGAAAAACAAGAGCTAGGTGGCTTTAGTCATCAAAATGTACGCATCATTCCAGTCTCTGGGGTTATCGCAACTGCTATTCAAAAGTACTACCCAGAAGTGACGAAAAGCATCCGGCCTGCCATCACGCCGGGTGTCATATCGATGCCCGCTCGATCAGATCGACAAACTCCAAGAGATGGTGGCACCATCGGCTTTATTGGAAAAGAATGGCGTCGCAAGGGATTTTCTCTTTTCATCAAAATTGCTGAACAGCTAAAAATACAAAGACCTCATTTAAAAGTAATAGTTTTAGGTCCTGAGAAAGAACAAGTGGTCGATCTATGTAAAAACTTTCAAGGGGAAATTTCTTTTCAGGGGTGGCAGCCCAGCGATCGCTTTTATCAAGAGCTAGATTTACTGATTCATCCAGCATCTAGCGAAGCTTATGGGATGATCATTGCAGAAGCCATGTCTTGCAAAGTTCCGGTATTGGTATCCGATGCTTGTGGTGCTGCTGCAGATGTCTCTTCTAGTCATGGCAGCGTCTTATCTTTAAATGATTCACTAGATACTTGGGTTAAAGAAAGCGATCATTGGCTTAATCACAGTCAAATACTTAGCGCCTATCAAAGAACTTGGGGACAAGTGGCAGAAGAATACCTGGAGCATTACCAAAAAATTTACCAAGCTAAATCGATTTAATTAGTTGTGGCAAGAGTGGACTATGCGTACTTCACTTCAACTGTGCCTTGGCCACCGGCACCGTTCAAAGCGTGACTTAAACCTCTGATATTCTCATCATCTGGATAAATTTTCCAAGAATCTGGAAATTGCACCAAACAAACTGAGCCATTTGAAATGACGTCAGCTGTCATTAAAAGACCCTGGCCTTGTTTACCCATGTAAGACCCTACTTTTTCTTTAAACCCCTGAATGTCCATTCCAGACTGCAATTGCAGATGCAGACTCCTAGCGAATTTGAGTCGGGCGCTGGTGACATCCATAATAGAATCCGCCACTACACGCATACCACCTGAGAATTTATCTGGTGTCACACTCACTTTTGCGATGATCAGCTCATCTTCTTTTAACCAATGGCGATTGGGCTCAAAAATTTCACTATATATAGTCATCTCAATTTGAGACGTACCATCATCAATCGTTGCAATCATCAACTTGCCGCGAGGACCCATCATACTTCTGGTTGAAGTCATGATTCCTGAAATCAAACGATCCTTACCCTCACTTAATTGATTTAAGTTCGTTCTCACAAAATGACTGACTTCATCTTTATAGGCATCAAAGAGATGGCCAGTTAAATAAAGACCCAAGGCTGTTTTTTCTTCTTGTAAACGACGTTTTTCAAACCAGGCGGCTTCTTTAACTAACTCAGGTTTATGCTCATCACCAGAACCTGCCATATCAAACAAACTCACTTGCTGCGCAGAGGCTTCTGCTTGATCTGCTGCCTCCATAGCAATTGGCAAAGATGCTAAAAGTGTCGAGCGAGAATCATATCCCTCATAAAGCGAATCAAAAGCACCAGAACGAATCAGGGCTTCCATCGTGCGGCGATTGACAACTCGGCGATCTAATCTGGAACAAAAATCAAAAAGGTCTTTAAAAGGCTCATTGGTTCGTGCCTGAATGATTTGCTCAATCGCGGCCTCACCCGATCCTCTGATAGCGCCGAGACCATAACGAATCTTAGTAGCAGCTTGTGTTAAGTCTTTAGGATTTTCACGCAAAGGCATGAAACGATAAACGCTGGTGTTCACATCAGGCGGCAAAATTTTGATGTTGTTCGCTTTTGCATCTTCATAAAGAATCTTGATCTTGTCGGTGTCATCCATCGCCAAGGACATATTAGCTGCCATAAATTCAGCGGGGTAATGCGCCTTTAACCAGGCTGTGTGATAAGCCAATAATGCGTAAGCCGCAGCATGTGATTTATTAAAACCATAGCCAGCGAACTTTTCCATTAAGTCAAAGATTTCGTCAGCCTTATCGGTTTTCATGCCGCTCTTAGCAGATCCATCTCTAAATAACTGGCGATGCTCAGCCATCTCTTCTGGCTTTTTCTTACCCATTGCACGACGCAACAAGTCAGCACCACCAAGTGAGTAACCTCCGATGATCTGAGCCATCTGCATCACCTGCTCCTGATACACCATGATGCCGTAGGTTTCTTGTAAAACAGGCTCAACTCGAACATCTGGGTAATGCACTTGCTCTTTACCATGCTTACGAGCAATAAATGAAGGGATCAAATCCATCGGACCTGGTCGATATAGAGCGACTAAGGCAATAATGTCTTCAAATCTATCTGGCTTAGCCTCGCGAAGCATGCCTTGCATGCCGCGGCTTTCTAACTGAAATACAGCAACCGTATTAGCTGTTTTTAAAATATCAAAAGCTATCGGATCATCTAAAGGCGCTTGACCCACTCGCCAATCTTTTTTCTCTGGGTAAAGCTCATGGATATAACGCTCCGCCCAATCTAAAATCGTGAGCGTGGTTAGACCTAGAAAGTCAAACTTAACAAGGCCAATTGCTTCAACATCATCTTTGTCAAACTGGCTAATGACACCCGTATCGTTGCCATCTTTAGAATCTTTACCATCCTTGCCACCTTGGGTATAAAGTGGACAGAAGTCAGTCAACTTACCTGGAGCAATTAAAACACCTCCAGCATGCATACCCACGTTACGGGTCATGCCCTCTAATTGCTGAGCCAATCCGAGAAGTTGCTTAACTTCTTCTTCGCGCGATTCGCGTTCAGCTAATAATTTTTCTTCTTTTTTAGCTTGTTCAATAGTGACTTGTTGCCCTGGTTTATTAGGAATTAGCTTTGAAATGCTATCCACAAAACCATAGGGCTGCTCTAGTACTCTGCCCACATCTCGGATAGCAGCGCGCGCAGCCATTGTGCCGAAGGTGGCAATTTGACTAACAGCGTCCTTGCCATATTTGTCTTTAACGTATGCAATCACGCGGTCGCGTCCATGCTGACAAAAGTCGATATCAAAGTCAGGCATAGAAACACGTTCTGGATTTAAAAAACGTTCGAACAACAAGTTGTAACGTAATGGATCTAGATCAGTAATACCCAATGAATAGGCCACCAAAGAACCAGCACCCGATCCACGCCCCGGTCCTACAGGCACGCCGTTGTTCTTAGCCCAGTTAATAAAGTCCGCAACGATCAAGAAGTAGCCTGGGAAACCCATTTGAGCAATCGTGCTGACCTCAAACTTCAATCGGGCTTCATAAATAGGTCGCTGTTCTTCACGAACAGCTTCATCAGTGTAAAGATGTAATAAGTGCTTAGATAAACCGTCCATCGCTTTATCTAATAAGAACTCATCTAAAGTCATACCATCAGGAACTGGAAAATCTGGTAATCGAGGTTTACCCAAAGTGAGACTTAAGTTACAACGTTTTGCAATCTCAACACTGTGCGTAATTGCTGCAGGCAAATCAGAAAAAAGCTTCTGCATTTCTTCTTGAGTTTTGAAATATTGCTCGGCTGAAAATTTACGAACCCGCTTAGGGTTACCCAAAATCTCACCCTCAGCAATACAGACTCTAGCTTCGTGAGCGTTGTAGTCACTACCCTTCATAAACTGAATCGAGTGCGTAGCCACAACGGGTAATTTCATTTGATGAGCCAGTTGGACAGCTGCATGAACATGCGTCTCGTCCTGTGGATGGCCTGCTCTTTGAATCTCAATATAAAAAGATTCAGGGAAATACTTAGCCCAAACTTTAGCCCGCGACTCGGCTTCTTGTAATTGATCAGCTAGTAATGCAACTCCAATATCTCCAAAACGCGCACCTGATAATGCAATCAAGCCATCGGAATGTTCTTTAAACCAAATTGGGTCAACCTCAGCGCGTCCTCTATGCTGGTTACTTAAGGAAGCTTTAGTGAGTAACGTACATAGGTTTAAGTAACCTTGATGGTTTTTCACGAGGAGTTGTAAACGATAAGGTTTTTCGCGATCTTCTGGATTGGTAATCCAAACATCACTACCCACAATTGGCTTAACCCCTTCTTTGCGTGCGGCTTGATAAAACTTCACTAAACCAAAGACATTACCTAAATCTGTGAGAGCTAAAGCTCCCATCCCATCCTTTACTGCTGCAGAAATGGCATCATCTATCCGTACAGCCCCATCCACAATGGAATATTCCGAATGGAGGCGCAGATGAACAAAGTTAGTATTTAAAGACATGAGATCATTTTAGCTATGTTGACTTGCAATTACCTTGGTCGCTTCGCACCTTCGCCCACAGGCGCTCTGCACGCTGGGTCGCTCGCAACCGCCCTAGGTAGCTGGCTCCACGCCCGAGCTCATGATGGGAAATGGCTTTTACGGATTGAAGACCTTGATTTACCAAGATGCATCCTTGAATCTGATAAAACAATCATTCAACAGCTATCAGCTTGTGGCTTAAGCTGGGATGGAGAAGTTGAATACCAATCAAAAAGAAGCCATTTTTATCAAACTGCGCTGAGTCAACTGATTGAGTCTCGCAAAGCTTATGCTTGTCGCTGCACTCGTAAACAAATTGAAGATGCCTGGCTAGCAAAGGGCTTCAAGAAACAGCGCCATCAAGAATTAATCTATCCCGGCAGTTGCCGAGATAGACAAGATGTTGTTCCACCAAGCGCTTGGCGGTTACGTGTTGAAGATGCAACTCTGCGAGAAAGTGTTGGTGATTTTGTTTTAAAACGTGCAGATGGCATTTTTACCTATCAACTGGCTGTCGTAGTTGATGATGCTTTGCAAGGGATCACTCATGTGGTTAGAGGCGCTGATTTACTGGACAACACCCCAAGACAAATTTATTTACAACAATGTTTGGCCTACCCCACACCGCAGTATTTACATTTACCCATAGTGCTTGATGAAAACCAAGAAAAGCTTAGCAAGCAAACTTTGGCCCTCGCAATACAAACCAATAGCTCGGAAAACGTTTTAAAGGCACTCAGAGGTGCAGGTTTGCATTTGGGCTTAACTGACTCAACGCTTTTTAATCAAAGCGATCTGAGCGTCTCTCAATGGCTTGAGAGAGCTATACAGAATTACAAAGGGATGATTTTTAGAGCTTATTGAGGCTGATTAAAGCTTGCTAATACTTTTTTGGCTTCTCAGCTAAGTCTTCTTAGCGAAGGCACCTAGCAAGGCGCCCACAGATTTTGTAGCTGGCTTAATAGACGAGTTGCCTGGCTTAGGCGTTACAGCAGCAGAACTCTGAGGCGGTTGGTCTTTAGAAACTTCGTTAGAATCTTTGGCGCGATAAGGCATGTAAAAGAAAGGATCTGCACCGGCGGCACCAGCAAGAGTTGGCAAAGGTATACGAACCAATTTACGATTCATGAGTTTTTCAATATCAACAAGCAAGCGTTCCTCTGAAGGATCTACTAATGCAATTGCATCACCCTGGGCACCCGCACGACCGGTACGGCCAATACGGTGCACATAGTCTTCAGCACTAAACGGTAATTCATGATTGATCACACAAGGCATATCGACAATATCAAGACCTCTAGCAGCAACATCCGTAGCTACCAATACATCCATCGTGCCTTTTTTGAAGGACTCCAAAATTTGCATGCGTTCAATTTGACTCTTGTCACCGTGTATAGCCCCAGCCTTGATGCCGCCACGCTCTAGTGCGCTTGCTAATTTACTGCAACCAATACGACTGTTAGTAAACACGATTGCTTGACGCGATAAGCCTTTTTGAAAACGCGCATTAAGTACTTTAATAACAGCATCCTTCTTTTGATCTGAAGGAACCATATGAATAATTTGCTGAACTGTATCTGCAGCAGCATTTTGGCGCGCCACTTCAATTGTCACTGGATCACGTAAATAACTTTGAGCTAATTTTTTAATCTCTGTAGAAAAAGTCGCAGAGAACAATAATGTTTGTCTTTGAACGGGTATCAAGCTGATGATGCGCTGAAGATCTGGCAGAAAGCCCATATCTAACATGCGATCAGCCTCATCCAAAATTAAAAACTGTACTTGTGACAAGTTGGCATTTTTTTGTGTGATGTGATCAAGCAATCGCCCAGGAGTTGCAATCAGTAACTCAATGCCAGATCGCAACAAGGCAGTCTGTGCTGACATATCAACACCTCCAAACACAACGGCGGTTCTGATGTCGGTATATTTGGCGTATTTAAATGCATTGTCAGCAACTTGATCAGCCAACTCACGTGTTGGTGTTAAAACCAAAGCACGAATGGGATGCCGCGCTGGTGATGCACTGCTGCTCGCTAAAGGCAAAATATTTTGCAGAATCGGCAAAACAAATGCTGCTGTTTTACCAGTACCTGTTTGTGCAGCCCCCATCACATCGCGGCCCTGCAGAACATGCGGCATAGCTTGCGCTTGGATTGGCGTTGGCTTGGTATAACCCTGCTCAAGGATGGCTCGCAGAATAGGTTCCGCGAAGCCAAAGTTGGCAAATGTTAGCTCTTCTTCTATTGGGGGTATGTTTTGTTCTGTACTCACTGGGCCCTATTATGCCGTTCTATGGCCACAGTTGCATGCTTTTCTGAATGGTGGTGTATCTCTAGCATCTTGATTAACAAGCTCACAGATACACCGCCATATTGATTAAAGAGCAGCAATACCTGCTTTGGCAATCTCAGCATCTTCTGTTGATTTAACACCAGAGACACCCACAGCACCGATCGTATGACCATCAACAACAATATTCACACCACCTTCTAAAGTGCCGCTCAACATCGGAGTTGCGTTCATAAACGATTGACGACCACCATTGATGATGTCTTCGTAGATTTTGCTCTCACGACGTCCTAATGATGAAGCTTTGGCTTTTTCTTGAGAAATGTAAGCAGAAATCGTTGGGCAACCATCGCGACGAATAAAACCTAATAAATGAGCACCGTCATCCACAACAGAAATACTGACTGCCCAGTTATTTTTTTCTGCGTGAGCATTAGCTGCAACTAAGATTTTCTGAACATCCGCTTGATTTAAAAAAGGTTTTTGGCCTGGCATGCTTAACTCCTCGATGATTTATACATTTTTTATGACGCTAACAGGGCTATTCTACAGAAGTAAGCTGCTCCATTAAATCTTTGCGGTCAAGGTGAAGTCCCTAGTTAATGGCAATATACTTAAATTAAATATATAATGTATTAATTGTATTAATTAAGGGTCTGTTCATTATGGATATGAGTACCAGCAAACGAATGGTTGAGCTTCCAGCTATCGATATGTCTCTAATGCGACAAAACGCGGACGACGCATGTCGCATGATGAAAACATTAGCTAATCGCGATCGTTTGATGCTTTTGTGTCAACTGAGTCAGGGCGAAAAATGTGTCAGTGAACTAGAAGAGTTAACTGACATCCAACAGCCCACCTTATCTCAACAGCTTGCCATATTGCGTAAAGAAGAAGTGGTATCAACGCGTCGCAGTGGCAAACAAATTTATTACAAACTTTCTAGCCCCATTGCTATTTCGGTGATGGAGCTCTTGTATGCCACTTATTGTGGGAAGTAGGTAAATTTTCAAAGGAATTACTATGCAAGCAAATGTAGGCGGTCTTGACCGCATTCTCAGAGTTTCTATTGGGGCATTGTTAGTTATTTTGGCTCTAACAAATGTCATCAGCATGTGGGGCTTACTGGGTTTAATCCCGATGGCGACTGGTATTTTTCGTTTTTGTCCAGCCTATCCATTACTGGGCATTAAGACTTGTAAGAAGAATTAATTCTTCTTACTGCTTAATTAATAAATTTGATTTAGAAAATCAAAAGTGGTTAATCCAAAAACCATAAAGTACTAAACCGATGGTGCCTGTGAGTAAAGCAGGCACCATTCTTTTTTCTTTTTTCGAAATCATGACAAGAACTGCCAAAACAGTCACAACAATCCGAACATGTATTGGTACTGTTGCTAGAAGTCCAACTGGCAGAAGAATGATTCTGAGTGTTAATGCAGCGACCATGGCATAAGTGACAGCTGACAACCAATTGAATAATTCGCTATCTTGGCTAATTTTGCCAGATAAAAAAACGCCCAGACCACGCCATAAATACGTTCCAATGCAAGCTGCAATGAGCGCAGCCCACATACCAGCATCATTGAACATCGTTGAGAGATCAGATGTTTCAGGCAAGATTCTTTCCTCTCAAATAGCGATCAAAAATATATGCGATCGTGCCCCCTGCTAAACCTGCAATTAACAAAGAATAATCGGGGGACCAAAGATAAGAAACAGGCCCCATCACAGCACCTAAAAGAATGGCGATGCGATTGGCTCTTGCTCTTACTTCAGTGAAGGTTAAAAGGAAAAATAGCGGGTTAATAAAAATCATTCCTAAGCTTAAATAAGTAGGAACTTGTCCAGCAATCAAATAACCCAAAGCTGTTGCAGGCGTGGACACTCCCCAACAAACCAAGGCAAAGCCTGTGAAATAAGCTAACCTTTTATCAGGTTCAATTTTAGGAAATTCTTTCATGGAAATTGCCCATGAGGTCATGGCCATGAAATGCACTAATAAATAATAAAAAGAGCTGCGCTGTTTTTCTGGGAATTGCGGAAACAAGGTCAAACACATTGTAAAAAAACGTGTTGCAGTCAAAGTCACCGCAAAAGCGATGGCAACTCCAGATGATCCCAAGACAATCATCTCAATCAAGACAACTTGCCCTGGTAGGGCAAACATAAAAAAGCTTGTTGCACTGGTTAACCAAATATCTAAATTATTGGCTTGACCCATCGCACCAAAACCCACCATGCCGGCAAATAGAACGGCAGCAGGTGCACCAAATGCATCTTTAGCGCCTTTTAGTAAAACTTGTTTGTCCAAATACATATATATTTTCTTTTATTCTTTTTTTATTTTTTATTTATTGACTTAAATTGTACTCAAGCGCCCATTCAATATGCTCAAGCACTAAAGGGGATGATGACTCAAGTCTACCCTGCAAAGCATCAGCAATCAGTTGCTTCTCTTCCTCGCTCACAGATTTTGAGCGCAAAGCATTGCCCATGCCTACTGCTAAATTCCTCTGCCAAGCTTCGTAGCCTATTCGTCTGATGGGGCTTCCCTCATGCCGACTTAAGAATTGTTCTTCAGACCAAGACCACAAGTCTAATAAGGAAACATGATCTAAATGATGGCGCGGTAAAAAATCAGGTACTTTGCTCAGTTGCGCAAACTTATTCCAAGGACACGCCAACTGACAATCATCACAACCGTAAACACGATTACCCATTAAAGTTCGCAATTCCACAGGTATGGCTGCTTTGCTTTCAATCGTCAAATAAGAAATACAACGCCTTGCATCTAACTGGTAGGGTCCAGTAATGGCTTGGGTGGGGCAGATATCAATACAAGCAGAGCATTCACCACAATGGCTACTTATGGGTGGATCAACTGGAAAAGGTACATCCACAAGAATCTCACCTAAAAAAAACATGGAACCAGCCTCGCGGTTAAGTAAAAGGGTGTGCTTACCTCGCCAACCTAATCCTGATTTTTGAGCCAATTCCACTTCCATGACAGGGCCAGAATCAACAAAAACTCTATAACCAAAGGAACCAATCTTAGATTCAATACGATCTGCTAATGTTTGTAGACGATTTCGAAGTACCTTATGGTAATCACGCCCTCTCGCATACGTAGCAATGACAGCCTCTGAGCCATCATCTAACTTTTGCATTTCTTTTTGCCGCCAATCCACTGCTGTTCTCATTTCTGAGTTATCAGGTAAGTAGTCCATCCGGACTGTTAGCACCCTAATAGTTCCCGCGTACAGTTCTGCAGGATCTTCTCGCAAATGAGCGTGCTCGCTCATATAATTCATATCACCGTGACAACCTGCATCCAACCACTCTCGCAATTTTGGCCCAGCCTGACTCAAATCCGTGTCAGAAACCCTAATATCGCCAAAATCAAGCGCACGAGCCTCTTCCCTCAACCAATCAATTTGATTGATCCAATCCAGATTGGATTTGGGATGAGAGTTCATAGGGTTTTTACTTTCATGATGAGATTGTAGGTTGCCATGACAGAAAAATCACAAGTACTTCATTCAGAATCAGAGACAGAAGACCTGGCCGCTGATTTAAGCTTCAAAATTAAAGCTTTATTTTTAAAGCAAGATCCTCTTTCACTGCGTATTGCACTAATTGGTGATCTTGGCGCAGGTAAAACAACCTTCACACGATATTTACTCAAGTCATTGGGACATACGGGTAAAGTTAAAAGCCCCACTTATGCTCTTTGTGAGCCGTATGAGATTGCACTATCTTTAACGAGCGAGCCCCATCAATTTTCTCAAAAAAAATTACATATTCATCACTTTGATCTTTATCGCATGAACCATCCTCATGAATGGATTGATGCTGGATTTAGAGAAACGCTGAGTAATCCTGGTATTTGCATAGTGGAATGGCCAGAAAAAGCTGAAGGCACCCTGCCACCATTTGATCTCACCATCATTCTAGAAACCAATGATGATCAAACACGTTTGGTCAAGTTGATAGGTCACACAAAAGTCGGGCAAAATTTAGTTTCATGAAATTACTTCCCAAAAACCATCAACGCAGAGATCTTCTAAAACGAATAGCACAGGCTAGCGCACTTGTTTTTCTGGGGCCCGCACAAATTGCTTGGGGTGCTAAGTTATTAGCCGTAAGAATGTGGCCCGCTGAGGATTACACAAGGGTCACTTTAGAGTCAGATGAGCTTCTAAAAGTTAGTCATCAATTACTAACAAAGCCAAACCGCTTAGTAGTGGATGTAGAGGGTATTGAATTAAACAACACCCTTAAAGAACTGGTAGCTAAAGTTAAAAGCAACGATCCTTATGTATCTCAGGTTCGCGTAGGACAATTTCAACCTAAAGTAGTTCGATTAGTTTTTGATTTAAAAGAAAGTATTCAGCCACAGCTTTTCACTCTTGAACCTGTTGGTAACTATCAAAATCGTTTGGTATTTGATTTGTATCCAACTGTGGCGAATGATCCACTCATGGAGTTAGTTAAAAATAGTGCAAAAAAATCTGCGGCACTTGAAGCTGAAGATCCTATTGCTGCTTTTGCCAATAAAGATAAAGAAATAGAAAAGAAAATTCCGAACCAAAAAGCGCCGACTCTCTCAGAGAAACCTCAGAGTCGTCGGCTTTTAACCATTGCCATTGATCCAGGGCATGGCGGCGAAGATCCAGGCGCCATTGGAAAAAAAGGATCCAGAGAAAAAGATATTGTTTTGTCGATTTCTAGAAAACTAAAAGCAAAAATTGAGCAAGAGCCTGATATGCGCTCCTACTTAACGCGGGATGGGGACTATTTTGTTCCACTTCACACCCGAGTTAATAAAGCTCGACGCGTCAAAGCAGATCTATTTGTATCTGTTCACGCTGACGCTTTTGTAAGACCTAATGCAAAAGGTGCCTCTGTGTTTGCACTATCGCAGCAAGGTGCTTCTAGTACTGCTGCACGCTGGTTAGCCAATAAAGAGAATAGCGCCGATATGATTGGCGGTCTCAATATCAAGACACATGATCATCAGGTTGCTCAATTACTGCTAGATATGTCAACAAGCGCTCAAATCAAAGATAGTCTAAAGCTCGGAGATGCCGTTCTTAAACAAATTGGTAGCTTCGCAAAACTTCACAAACCTCATGTTGAGCAAGCAGGCTTTGCGGTCTTAAAAGCCCCTGATGTACCATCCATTCTCATAGAAACAGCATTCATCAGTAATCCGGAAGAAGAAGCTAGACTCAACGATCAAGACTACCAAGAACAGATTGCCGCAAGGATTTTACAAGGCATAAAAAATTACTTTGCTAAGAATCCACCAGTAGCTAAATCAAGACAAATCTAGCTCTTATTCCAAAAGTCCGCTATACTCTTTTTTTTTGCAATACGGGTCGGTAGCTCAGCCGGTAGAGCAGCGGACTTTTAATCCGTTGGTCGCGAGTTCGAATCTCGCCCGACCCACCAGCATCACTAAGCCTCGCTTTGCGGGGCTTTTTTATTTATAGAGCTTTGAGTTTGCGAGAGTTAGCATCAGTGTGTAAGTCATGGGGAAGTCCACTGGCAAAGAGATAGCGCATCTTTTTAGCTCCAGCCACGGTTAGATAAAGCATCAATACAGACTAAGCAACCTTACTTAAGGTAAAAATTCTAAAGCTAGATTTTGTAACTCTTCTGCAGATTTCTCGTTCTTGCTTGCTAATAACCATAAATCAAAATCTTGGGGTCTACTACCGCCAAAGCTAGACTTAAATCCCGCCTCATGAAAAGCATCAACCAATACTTGATAGGTGAATCCGCATTTATGGGCCATGTAAACATTGCCACTCGCAATAAACCCTCTATGGCCATATAGAATGTCTATAGGCGAAATCGGGCCTGTCGGAGAGACGTACAGTGGCTCTAATAATTTATTATTTGCCACAGCATCACAAACACTTTGTAAATCGGGGCATGTAATAACAACTATCCCATCATCTTTAAGGACCCTAAGAAACTCTTTCAGCGCGATTGCAACCTCATGAGCAAAAATATGCTCAATATTATGAGAGGAGTAAATAGCATCGACACTGGAAGAGCCGACTGAGCTCATATCCGTTAAAGTTCCTTGGATATCGGGATTAACATTCTCATCTATATCAAATCGAATCTCTTGCCATTCAACAGAGTCAAAACCCTTTAACCCAGTTTTGTTTTGTGGACCACACCCTACATGCAAGAAAGATTTCATATATGTTTAATGTTTAGTTAGTTAGTTAGTTAACACATTCTACCAAGTATCCAAAATTTACCACAAGGAAAAAGTCTTCAGAATCTTGTGGGAAAACGTAATGAACTGCAATAAATCAAAGCCGACTTATATTTTCTGCAATAAAAGATGAGTATCAAACAAATTGCTAAATAACTTTAGACCGGCATTAAGTCGGTATATAGGATTATTTAATAGAATTATTATAGAATTTAAATATGTCACGCAAAACTCCAAAAGCTACCCACAGAACAAAAGTCAGCCAGCCTAGCTTTAAAAATTCTCAGGAGATTGCAAGGTTACTTCAATATGGTCTCGAACTTCATAATTCCGGAAAAATTAATGATGCAATTCTCATCTACGAACAAATTTTAAAAAAACAGAACAACCACGTTGATGCTCTTCAACTTCTTGCAACTGCTAGCGGGCAGCAAAATAACCCTGAACTTGCTTTAAGGTATTTTGATCAAGCTATACAAATCAATAAAACTAATCCCGCAATTTTCAACAACAAAGGAATTATATTAAGAGGACTACAACGATTTGATGAGGCACTACAAAGTTACGACGCAGCTCTGCGCCTCAATCCGAAATATGCTGCTGCACACAACAATAAAGGTAATGCACTGCAAGCACTCAAGCGATTTGATGAGGCCCTACTACATTATGAAGCAGCTCTAGACATCAAGCCCGACTATATCGAGGCTCATAACAACAAGGGTAATGCTCTAAAAGAACTCAAGCGATTTGATCAAGCTCTTCAAAGCTATGATGCAGCACTACTTATTAATCAAGAATTTGCCGAGTTGCATAACAACAAAGGCTGTGTACTAAAAGACCTCAAGAAATTCGACGAGGCACTACAAAGTTTTGAAACCGCACTGCGCCTCAAACCGAACTATGCTGATGCTTTTTATAATAGAGGAATTGCACTGCAAGAACTTAAACAATTGAATGAAGCATTACAAAGTTACGAGTTAGCGCTAAGTATCAAACCAAACTATGCAGAGGCAATTAATAACAAAGGCGTTGTACTACACGAACTCAAACGCTTTGACGAGGCACTACAAAGTTATAAAGAGGCGCTACTTATCAATCCAGAATTTGCCGAGGTGCATAACAACAAAGGAAGTGCACTAGAAGACCTCAAACGATTTGATGAGGCACTACAAAGTTTTGAAAGGGCGCTGCAAATCAAACCGGATTACGCGTTTCTTTTAAGCAAGGCGCAACATATGCGAATGTCTTTATGTGATTGGAAAGATTTCAATCACACATTAGAAAGCTTAAAAAAATCTTTGTTGGAGAAAAAACTAGTCTCTCACCCTTTTGAAATTCAGGCTCTTTTAGACTCTCCCGACATACAAAAATTATCTGCAGAACTATTTACTAATGAAAAAAATCCTATTCAATTAGAAAATCCAATTAATAACCTGGATCGTAAGCACCAAAAAATTAAAATTGGTTACTTTTCCTCTGACTTTGGCAATCATCCCGTCTCCCATCTATTGGCAGGGGTTTTAGAGGAGCATGATCGCAAAAGCTTTGAAATTATTGCCTTTTCACTAGTAAATAACAAACTCGACCCCTGGCGAGACAGAATAATCAAGAGTGTTGACCAGTTTCTTGATGTCAGCAATAAGTCCGATAAAGAGATTGCCACTCTTGCGCAGTTCTTAGAACTAGATATTGCAGTTGATCTAAATGGGCACACAAAAAATGCTAGATCTGGAATCTTCTCTTATCGTGCGGCACCTATTCAAGCAAGCTACATTGGCTTCTTAGGGACGATGGGGACGACTTACTTTGACTATCTAATTGCAGATTCAACTTTAATACCAGAAGAGTCGAAAGAGTTTTATACGGAGAAGATTGTTTACCTACCTTCTTATCAGTGTAATGATAATAAATTTTCAATCTCAGATGAAAATTTCACTAGAAAAGCATTTGGATTACCTGATGATGCTTTTATTTTTTGCTCGTTTAATAATAATTGGAAAATTACCCCACTAGTTTTTGATTCTTGGATGAGAATCCTAAGTCAAGTTGCCAATAGTGTCCTGTGGATTTATGTGGAAAATCAAACTTCAAAGGAGAATTTATGCAAAGAAGCGCAAATTCGTGGGATCGATCCCAATCGCCTTATTTTTGCTGAAAGAGTTTTACTAAAAGAACATCTAGCAAGACAACGTTTGGCAGATTTATTTCTTGATACATTTCCATACAATGCAGGAGCAACTGCGAGCAGTGCCTTGCGAGTAGGATTGCCATTAGTCACTCGTTCAGGTAAATCATTTGCAAGTAGATATGGCGCCAGTTTGCTTACTGCACTTGGAGTACCAGAGCTTATTACAAGTTCTACGGAGGAATTCGAAAACCTTGCCATTGAGTTAGCAATGCGCCCAGAACTCAGGCATTCAATCAAAGAAAAACTTACTAACAATTTGGGTAAATATCCACTTTTTGACACAATCAAATTTACTAGAAGTATTGAGTCCGCTTTTAGTGCAATGCATCTGCGATCACAAAACCAACTAGATCCTGACCATATTTACATTTCTGACTAACGTTGATTTTTATAAAGTTTCTTTATTACTGCAATTTCAAAATAGCTCATTAAGCTCGTAAAAATCTTCACATTAAAATTAGTCTAGGGTCTATCAAATATGGCGTAATATGGGTAAGCGATATAAATATTAATAAAGTAAGGGAATCACATGAAAGTTTTAGTATCTATTGACGGTTCAAAGCACAGTGTAAAAGCTATTGACTATCTCATTAAACATGCAAATATGTTTGCATCCAAAGGATCTAGTTTATTGGTACTCCACGTAGAAGCAGACGCCATTCCACCAGAGGTCACTCAATACATCCCCAAGAAGACTATTAATGAGTGGTACGCAGATCAAGGTAAAAAAGCTGTTAAAGCATCTGTTGCTAAATTAGATGCTGCAGGCATCAAATACAAACTTATTCAAAAGATTGGTCGTGTAGCTGATACGATTCTTGAAGAGGCTAAAGCTTCAAAGTCTGACATGATCGTCATGGGCTCACATGGTCACAGCTCTTTAATGAGTTTAGTTATGGGCTCAATCACAACGGAAGTTTTATCTCAAGCCAAACAACCTGTATTAATTATTAAATAGTTCTAAATAATTTTTTTGTTAAAAAGCCGCTCTCTGAAATTTCAGTAAGCGGCTTTTCTGTTTGTACATTTTTATTTTTTCCTACCCAATCTACCCTCAGTACCATTTAATAATTTTTTAATATTTCCCTGATGACGCCAAATTAAAAGTGCGCTCATCACAGTAATTGCCATCGCCATCGGCTGAAAGCCATATAAAAATACAAAGTAGACTGGTGCAAATAGTGCAGTCATCAAAGCAGCTAATGATGAGTAACGCAAAAAGAAGGCCACAATCAACCAAGTTGATAATGCGGCCAGCCCTAACCAAGCGCTGATACCCAATAGGATGCCAAAGGCAGTTGCAACTCCTTTACCGCCCTTAAAGCCATGAAAAACAGGGAATAAATGCCCCAAGAATGCTGCTACTGCAACAGCTGGCAATATCCAAGAATCAGTGTCGACACCTACCAATGCCCTTGCTAAAAATATAGCAAAGTAACCTTTTAGAGCATCCCCCAATAGAGTCAGTACTGCAGCCAACTTATTGCCAGTTCGTAAAACATTGGTGGCACCTGGGTTACCAGAGCCATAAGAATGAGGGTCAGGCAATTGCATCGCCTTACTAACCACTACCGCAAAAGAAATAGACCCAATAAAGTAAGCGGCTAATATTAATAAAGAATTGAAAGCTGACAAGGTCATAGTTACGCTCTAGGGTGATGTTGTTGGTGAATATTTTTTAAACGCTCTCGTGCAACGTGCGTGTAAATTTGTGTCGTGGATATATCTGCGTGCCCTAATAATAATTGAACTACTCTTAGATCAGCGCCATGGTTGAGTAAATGGGTCGCAAAAGCATGTCGCAAGGTATGTGGTGATAGAGGCACTAAAATATTAGCTAAAGTGGCATAGCGCTTAATGATGTGCCAAAAAGCTTGACGCGTCATACCTTCGCCAGTGTGTCTAGCCAAAAATAGAGCTTGGCTACCCTTTGGCTGACCTTTGATATCTAATAACTGAGGGCGTGCTTCCTTGAGGTATCTTTGGATCCAATCTGCCGCTTCCCCTCCAAAAGGCACTAAGCGCTCCTTACCGCCCTTACCACTAATAATCCTCACAACTCCCTCATTCAAACCCACTTCAATTGTTTTAAGACTGACGATCTCAGAAACCCGTAAGCCGCTGGCATACATTAACTCCAGCATCGTTCGGTCTCTAAGGCCAAGAGGCGTCTTTACATCAGGAGCTGCTAATAAATCCTCAATCTGAGCTTCGCTCAAAGTTTTTGGAAACCTAGGTGCTTGTTTGGCGGCTCTTAAATTGAGGCAAGGATCATTTTTAATCAGGTGTTTTCTGATACCTAAACGATAAAATCGTTTTAATACCGTTAAACGTCGGTTAGCTGTCGTTGCCTTATCAGCACGTCGATGCGCCATATAAGACATGACATCTGCAGCATCGACGCTATAAATACCTTTACCCCTTTCAAGGTCCAGCCAGCGAGCGAATAATATTAAATCTCTTCGATAAGCAGATAAGCTGTTTTTAGAAAGACCATCTTCGAGCCAACAAGTGTCACAAAATGAGTCAATAGCTTCCTGACTAGCAATCATAATATTGCTAACTTGTTGCGCAACTTGCTCAACATTATTTGCACCAGGAATTGTTTTTTTGACTACCATTGAGCTTTCATTCTAAAAGAGACACCAGTGAACCCCGCATTTTTATTACTTCCTGATTTTCTACTGATTTTGCTGGGATTTCTATTAGTTCGTTATTCAGCTCTTAATAAAGATGTTTGGACTGCTGCAGAAAAGCTGGTTTATTACCTTTTATTCCCATCCCTTTTGTTTCATTCTATTAACAAAACAAATTTTGACTGGGCTGGCACTTCTGACATGTTAATTGTTGCAATCATTGCTTTTGTATCAGCAATGGCTCTTGGCTTTGCATCAAAATGGCTGTTTAAGCCAAGTGACCTTAGCTTCTCTTCTGGGGTTCAAACATCATTTCGCTTTAACTCGTACATAGCATTTGCTGCTGCCGGTCGCTTGGCAGGTGAAGAGGGTGTCGCAATGATGGCTCTGATTAGTGGCTGCTTAGTACCTGTAGCTAACGCGATAGCTGTATGGACTTTGGCAAAAAATTCAGAAACGCATATCTTTAAAGAAATTATTAAAAATCCTTTAATCATTGCAACAGTTTTAGGTTTAACGACCAATCTTCTTGGTTTGACTATGCCAGAGTACATAGCAATGAGCCTTCAACGCTTGGGGTCAGCATCGATTGCTTTAGGTCTTCTCAGTGTTGGCGCTGGGTTAATGTGGGTTAAGAGTAAGAAAGATGGTGCTCTGATTACTTATTGGACTGTGGTCAAATTAATCGCTTGTCCTGCTATCGCTTTAACTGTTGGTCGTTATTTTGAATTACCACCTGCTCAATTAACTAATGTAGTTTTATTTGCAGCTCTTCCAACAGCTACTAGCGCTTATGTTCTTGTTAATCGCATGAAAGGTGATGGCGCATTGGTTGCGGTTTGTATTTCAGTAATGACGCTACTAGCAGCTGTAACTCTGCCATTTTGGCTCAGCATGATTTAAGAATAAATGACAGGCTCAATGGTGAGTTGAACTTGAAAAGTGTCAAAAACCTTAGCCTGTATTTGTTTAGCTAAAGCCAATAGCTCTTTACCTGTTCCGCCACCATGATTAACCAGGACCAATGCTTGCTTATCGTAAACGCCAACATGCCCGCTTTGGTAGCCTTTGAAGCCGCATTGATCAATTAACCAACCAGCGGCCAACTTCCAATCACTCCCAGCAGGGTTCGCTGGATAGGCAACCAAGTTTGGAAAGCGTTCTTTTAATACATGATATTGATCAGATGTAACGATTGGGTTATGGAAAAAACTTCCTGAGTTTCCCAAGACCTTAGGGTTCGGCAATTTAGCGGAACGTATTTCGCAAACCTTATCAAAAATATCTTTTGGAGTAATTTCTTGTTTTTTCTCGATCTTCTCAGCAAGGGCTTTTGCCAGTTCTGCATAAGTCAGGTTTGGCTGCCAAAGCTTCGGCAATTTAAAACATACTGAACTCACAATATAACGCTTGGGATCATTTTTAAAAATACTATGTCGATAAGAGAATTGACATTCTGCAGCTGTTAATTTCACCCACTTTTTTGTTTTTGTATCAAAAGCTTCTAAGCTATCCATGACTTGAGATAACTCTAATCCATAGGCGCCAATATTTTGGATGGGCGTCGCTCCTACAGTTCCCGGAATTAAAGCCAGATTTTCTAAACCGCCATAGCCTTGTTCTAATGTCCAAGTAACGAACTCATGCCAATCCTCTCCTGCCATGACTTCAATGAAGACATGCGTATCGGTCTGATCAAGCAGGCGGCGCCCTTTAATTTGCATTAAACCGGTATACCCCTGCAAATCTGCCGCTAACACCAAGTTGCTGCCACCCCCTAATATTTGCCACTGCGCCTGCTGTTCTTCAGCTTTTTGAATGAATAAGGGAATATCGCTCACCTCGGTTAAATAGGCTAAACAATCTGCAGAAACATCAAATCCAAAGGTATTGTGTGTGCGCAATGTAGCGTGTAAGTCGATCTTCATGCCACAATCTTAACTGTGATTAACTTTACTTTAGATTTTTAGGTGAAATATGCCCTCATTTGACGTTGTATGTGAACCAGACATGATTGAAGTAAAAAATGCTCTGGAACAATCGAATAAAGAAATTTCAACTCGTTTCGACTTTAAAGGTTCTGATGCGCGCATCGAACACAAAGGGGAAGAGTTGATGTTGTTTGGCGATGATGACTTTAAGCTTCGACAAGTTAAAGATGTTCTCCTCAACAAACTTGCCAAGCGTGGTGTAGATGTCCGCTTCTTAAAAGATGGCAAGCTAGAGAAAATTTCTGGGGATAAATTAAAACAAATCGTCGAAGTTCAAAAGGGTATCAACACTGAACTAGCTAAAAAAATTGTTCGCATTATTAAAGATAGCAAGATTAAAGTTCAAGCCAGTATCCAGGGTGATGCTGTTCGTGTAACTGGCGGCAAGCGCGATGACCTTCAAGAAGTAATGGCCCTGCTTCGCAAAGACGTTGAAGAAGCGCCACTAGGCTTTAACAACTTTAGGGATTGATGTAATCAATTTAGTAGTTCATTTTGGTAGTTAATTAGATAATTAATTGATACCAAAAGAAAAAGGCCTTTCAATGAAAGGCCTTTTTTATTTCAGAGAACTAATTAAGCAAAGTTCTTTGCTACAAATTCCCAGTTCACTAAATTCCAGAATGCCTCTACATACTTAGGACGTGCATTACGGTAGTCAACGTAATAGGCGTGCTCCCACACATCACAAGTTAGTAATGGCTTAGCATCTGTCGTTAAAGGTGTTGCTGCATTGCTTGTAGAAACTAAATCCAATGATCCGTCAGATTTTTTAACTAACCAAGCCCAGCCTGAACCAAAGGTACCAACAGCACACTTGGTAAATTCTTCTTTGAATTTATCAAATGAACCGAACTTAGCGTTGATAGCATCAGCCAATGCACCAGTTGGAGCGCCACCACCGTTAGGCTTTAAACCCATCCAGTAAAAAGTGTGGTTCCATACTTGAGCAGAATTATTAAAAACACCAGCTGATGATTTTTTAACAATATCTTCTAGGCTCATGTTTTCAAACTCTGTACCCTTGATCAAATTGTTCAAGTTGGTTGCATAAGTTTGATGATGCTTACCGTAGTGAAACTCTAAAGTCTCTTTTGAAATATGTGGCGCTAACGCGTCTAGGGCGTAAGGCAGTTGTGGCAGGGTATGTTCCATAGATATCTCCTAATTGAGCTCGATCATTAATTACAAAAATTGCGTAATGGGTCATTCTATTCGTTTGAAGCGTTTTTTGCCAAAGTGCTCACTTTTGCCAATTCAACTTGGCTGACTCCTTTAGCCAGGTGAATGCTGAATAGATCTCCAGCTTTTAATGCTGCAGGGTCTCTCAAAGCTTGTTCATTTGCATCCAGAATCACGGCATAACCGCGATCAAGAGTTCGCTGAGGATTTAATAACTCTAAGTGAGAGCTCCAATTTGAATGCTGTTGGTAGTAAATGCTCTTCCTGACTTGCCAAGATTGATCTAAGCGCGCCTTTAGCTGAGCTGCTTTGTCTCTCATGCGGTCCGGGTTAGGCAAGGCATGGGACAAGCGGAGTGACAATTGATCTAAGCGCTGCGCCTCACGATCCAGGCGTTGAGTGACACGAACAGTCATACGTTGCGCAAAGACCTCTAAATCTTGCAATAGGGCCTGACGATCGGGCGTTGCTAATTCTGCAGCACCCGTTGGCGTTGGGGCCCTTAAGTCCGCAACAAAATCAGCAATTGTGAAATCAGTCTCATGACCGACACCAGACACTATAGGAACTGGAGACTTGGCAATCAATCTTGCGAGAGATTCATCATTGAAAGCCCATAAGTCCTCGATGCTACCTCCGCCTCTCACCAACAAGATAACTTCTATATCCCCTTGACGGGCATCCTCATAAGCAGCCTCTAGGGCCTTTTTTATAGAAGGGGGTGCATCAACCCCTTGGACTAATGTTGGATAGATCGTCACGGGGATGTGAGGGGCTCTACGAGCCAAAGTGCTTAGAACATCCTTTAACGCTGCTGCTTGAGCTGATGTGACCACCGCGATTGATTTTGGGTGTTTGGGTATTACTCGTTTATTGGATTCGTCAAAAAGACCCTCTGCGCTCAGCTTCTCTTTCAACTTTAAAAAGGCTTCATACAAACCGCCCTGGCCTGCTCGTCTCAACATGCCGACGTTCAGTTGAATGTCACCCCTGGGTACATACATGCCTACGTTAGCGGCCACTTCCACTAAGTCGCCCTCTTTGGGTAAAAATCCAACCTGAGCGTTCCGACCACGGAACATGACACAGCGAATTTGACCCTCAGCATCCTTCAAAGAGAAATACCAATGCCCACTATCGTAGGCTTTAAAGTTAGAAATCTCCCCTCGAACCCATACATCGCCGATATACCTGTCCAAGACATCAGCAATGGTGCGGTTAAGATCGCCAACCCCGATAATTTCTCTTGTAATTTCAGTCATTTATAAGGGTTAATTTTGTATTTATAAGGGTCTTAGGTTAATAACTATCCACAGGCTCAATCAAGATCAAGAAAAACTAATCTCAACTTGCTTTAAAGCCAATTAGCAATTTACAACTACATGATTTTAATGGCTAATTTTTAAATTAGAGATTCTTTGCCTACGAAGAATCAATGATTTAGAACACATGTTAAATAAAGTTTTTCACATAGTTATCCACAAGCTTGATGAGCGTTTTGCAGTTGTGCTTAGAGCTTCGTTTACAGTATAGGTTATGTATAACATTTTAATCGCCGCCGGATGGCCTGTTTGGCCCCTTTTGATCACCTCTATTGTGGGTTTAGCCATCCTAATCGAACGAGCTTGGTTTTTACAGGCAAAACGGATCACACCTTCACACTTGCTTGATGGGGCCATCCAATTAGCCAATTCCAAGGCATTGACTTCGACCAACGCCACTCAGACAACTCAAGCTCTTGCTGATGCAGCCCCTTTGGGTCAAATATTGGCAGCAGCTTTGGTGGAAAAGGCCAAGGGCTCCGGTGAGGAAAAAATAATTGAATCCATGCAAGAGGCTGCAAATAACGTCAGTTTATTGCTAGACCGCTATATGGGCGCCCTAGCAACAATCGCGACCATTGCTCCGCTATTAGGTTTGTTTGGCACGGTAGTCGGAATGATAGAAATCTTTGGCAGCCAGCAAGGTGGCAGCACTAATCCTCAACAGCTAGCCCACGGAATATCGATTGCCTTGTACAACACAGCTTTTGGCCTCCTCATTGCAATACCAGCCTACACGGGTTGGAGAGCTCTGAAATCCATGGCTGAAAGACGCCAACATGAGTGTGAAGTTGCAGCTAAAAAATTACTGCGCCACTTAAACGCTTAATTACGCAACATCTAAAACTTCTTATAGTCCAATCAATGCTATTTAAAAGCACCTCTAGCAAAAGCTTATTTGCACAATCTTCAACGGGCGCTCAAACAAGTGCACCGGAGATCAATCTTATTCCGTTTATTGATGTGCTTTTAGTGATTTTGATTTTTTTAATGATCTCAACAACATTCACTCGCTACCAAGAACTCTCCATCACTCTGCCCAATGCAGAGGGCACTATTTCTAAAGGTCAAGCTAAGGATATTTCTGTAGCGATTACTTCAGATAGTCGAATAGCAGTTAATGGCAAAAGAGTTAAGAATGATGAATTAACTCGAGTTCTGACTAGCCTCAATCCTAACTATGGCATCAAAGATGCAAGCGACAGTGGTAATTCAAACAATACGAATGAGAAAACTCCAACAATCACAATTGCCGCAGATGGCAAAGCAAGTCATCAATCTGTGATGCTTGTGATGGAAGCCGCAAGAAATGCAGGACTTCCTCAAGTAGTATTTGCAACTCAATCAACAAGCAAATAATGAAATAAGAGAGTCAATCAAAAACAATGCGCCAAGCACCTCAATTCTGGGAAAAACGTGGAGTTATAGCAAAATTGCTATGGCCTTTTTCCTTGATTTTTGCTTGGCTTAGTTCATTCAGAAGATATCTTTACGAATTAAATATTTTAAAAAGTGCAGCTCTGACAGTGCCTGTCATTATTGTTGGCAACTTGCGCGTAGGCGGTACCGGTAAAACACCAACTGTTTTGGCTCTTGCTAAAGCACTACATGCCAAGAGATTTAAAGCTGGCATTATTTCAAGAGGTTATAAGGGGCGGCATCAGAGGATTCAAGAAGTGAGTTCTGCATCATCACCCAAGGACTTGGGTGATGAGCCTTGTTATATGGCTCAACAGTTAGATCATCTGAACATTCCTATTTTTGTTCATAGCGACCGTACGAAAACTGCTAAAGCACTGCTAGAGGCTTACCCACAAGTTAATGTCATCATCAGCGATGATGGTCTACAGCACTACGCTTTAAAGCGATGGCCCGCCAGAGAGGGTGGTCGTGATATTGAATTAGTTGTGAGAGATACTAGGTCTGAAGGTAATGGCTATTTACTTCCGGCTGGGCCACTGAGAGAGTCGGCTAATCGAGCTCGTGATTACACCTTAAGCATTGGCTCATTCAACACAGAAGACTTGAATACTGGTTTTGATCAAGATATAAAAGCGCCTTACATTTCTGACGCGCCTAACTTTTCAGTAACAATTAAAGTCAAGTCAGCTTATCAGCTGAATCATCCAAGTAACACGATGACTTTGTCAGAGTTAGAACAAAAAGATCTTCAACTCATAGCGGCAGCTGGTTTAGGTCATCCACAAAAATTCTTTGATTTGCTTAGTACTCACGGCCTGACATTCGAATCTCTTCCACTTCCAGACCACTATGATTTTTTAGTTAACCCTTTTGAATCAAAGGTTGCTGACATCATTCTCATTACGGAAAAGGATGCCGTAAAATGCTCTCAATTAGATGAGTACAAAAATGATGCGCGCATTTGGGTGTTGCCCATTGAGATTGAGTTACCAAAAGATTTGGTTGATATGATGATTGAAGTTATTCAAAGACCTCAACCAATGTAATTTGGGTGAATTCAGCATCTTCTTTACAAGCATGAACCTCGAACACCAGTAAAGGTATAAAAAATGGATAAACGCTTACTTGATATTTTGGTCTGCCCTATTTGCAAATCACCTTTGCAACATGATTCAGAAACTAATGAACTGATCTGCAAAGCAGATCAGTTAGCCTTTCCTATTAAAGATGATATTCCTGTGATGTTAGTTGTTGAAGCAAGAAATCTAAACGCTTAATGTCAGCCTCATTCATCGCCATCATTCCAGCTAGACTTGCGTCGACGCGTCTGCCTAATAAACCTTTGGCTGACATCGCCGGCAAACCTATGGTGGTTCGAGTTGCTGAAAGAGCACTGTTATCAGGAGCTTCTAAAGTTATCGTAGCTGTTGATGATCAGAGCATTTTTGACGCTTGCCAAAGTCACGGTCTAGAGGTGATGCTCACGAATCATCAACACCCAACCGGCACTGATCGATTAAGCGAAGTTGCTACTCGCTTGAATTTAAGTGACAACGACATTGTCGTCAATGTTCAGGGTGATGAACCTTTAATCCCCGCAGAATTAATTACTCAAGTTGCTCAAACACTTGCAGATAATCCCAAAGCTGATATTGCAACGGCCGCTTTAGCTATCCATGACCCTGCTGAAATAACAAATCCTAATGTGGTTAAAGTCGTTATGTCTCAAAGTGGGCAGGCGCTCTATTTTTCTAGATCTCGAATCCCATTTAATCGAGACCCACAAAAGTACCAAGCGCAGCACTACCGTCACATTGGTATGTATGCTTACAAAGCTGGTTTTTTAAAAGAGTTTTCTAAGCTTGCTCCGGCACCCATTGAGGAAGCGGAATCATTAGAACAACTTCGTGCTATGTGGTACGGTTACACCATACAAGTACTACTAACTGATGCAGCCCCACCTCCAGGCGTTGATACAGCAGAGGATTTAGAGAGAGTAAGAGATTTCTACAGGACTAATAATTAAAACAGTCCATAGATAGTAAATAAGCCTAAATAAGAAGATATTTACTAAAAGCTCAGGGAAATCCCGAGGCTTAAAAATTGGCTTTCAGGGCATTTAATGGGAAAATTGGTGATTGAATGCCATAGTCAGTGTGCTGTCAAATAATCAGCCTAAGCTAGTTACTTTTTACAATTTGCGCTTTGCAAATGAATGAACGATTTTTTAAAGGGAGTTAACCATGCGATTGATCCTATTAGGCGCCCCAGGTGCCGGTAAAGGAACGCAGGCTAAATTTATTTGTGAAAAGTATGCCATTCCACAAATCTCTACAGGCGACATGCTTCGTGCCGCTGTTAAAGCTGGTACACCCTTGGGTATTGAAGCTAAAAAAGTGATGGATTCAGGTGGCTTAGTTTCTGATGACATCATTATTGGTTTAGTTAAAGATCGCTTAACTCAGGCTGATTGTGCAAAAGGTTATTTGTTTGATGGTTTTCCTCGCACCATTCCTCAAGCTCAAGCTATGAAAGATGCAGGCGTCGCCATCGATTACGTTTTAGAAATTGATGTTCCTTTCAGCGCGATTATTGACCGCATGAGTGGTCGTCGCGTTCACGTTGCATCTGGACGCACTTATCACGTGAGCTTTAATCCACCTAAAGTGGCTGGTAAAGATAATGAAACCGGCGAAGATCTAATTCAGCGTGAAGACGATAAAGAGGAGACAGTTAAGAAACGTCTAGATGTTTATGATGCTCAGACACGCCCTCTTGTTGAATATTACTCATCATGGTCTAAGAATGGTGATCCAAGTGCCAAAGTTCCAGCGCCAGCTTACCGCAAGGTTGAAGGTACTGGTGCAGTGGATGCAATTACAGCAAGCGTATTTGCTGTTCTAAAGTAATTAAGCGTACTGGGTGGGGTCAGAAACCCCAGCTTCAGCAAAGCCATCTTGACGTAAACGGCAGGACTCGCATTGACCACATGCTAATCCTTGAGCGTTGGCCTGATAACAAGAAACTGTCTGTGAAAAATCAACTCCCAGACCCATCCCCATTTTCACAATCTCAGCTTTGCTCATTTTCACAATGGGTGCGTGCACTCTAAAACGAGTACTAGCCTCATGAGACTCAACACCCACTTTAGTGGCTAAATTTGCCATAGACTCAAAAGATTCAACATACTCAGGTCTGCAATCAGGGTATCCGGAATAATCTACTGCGTTGGCGCCAAAGAAAATATCATGACCGCCTAGAGCTTCTGCCCAACCTAAAGCCACCGATAACATGATGGTGTTGCGCGCGGGCACATAAGTGATAGGAATTTCATTTTTTAATCCTGGGCTCGTAGGAATAGCATAAGCGTCATCAGTTAAAGCCGATCCACCCACAAAGCGACGTAGATCTAAATCAATAATTTCATGACGAACAGCGCCTAATGATTGAGCTACTCGAGCTGCAGCATCAAGTTCTGAAGAATGGCGCTGACCATACCTAAATGAAAGAGCGTAGGGAGCGTAGCCCAAAGTTTTAACCAATGCCAAAACTGTTGCAGAGTCTAGGCCGCCTGATAACAGAACTACAGCAGGAGCATCATCAGTTCTGGCTCGCATAGTTGATAAATCAATCGACATCAATTGACTTATTTGAAACGCTTCAGAGCTTGCTTAGCTAGCTCCGCTGCTTCACTCTCAGGATGATTTTTAACCAATGACTCCAATGTCTTTTTAGCAGCTGGTTTTTGACCTGCATCAATTTGGCTATTACCAAGGGTTAACAATGCATCAGGTATACGTCCATGCAAGGGGTATTTTTTAACAAGTGCTTGTAATGTAGTAATAGCCGATTTGTAATCTTTTTGACCATATTCAGCATTGCCTAACCAAAATTGAGCCAAGGGCCAATAAGGACTAGCTGGATACTTTTTAACAAACGCCCCAAATCCAGACTCAGCCTTCTTCAGGCTGCCATCTTGGAATGCTTTTAAAGCAGCTTCATACGCTTCTTTCTCACCTGGTAATACACTGCCTTGAACCCCTTCGATTTCTAATACCTGTGGCTCAAATGTTTTTAAGCGATTATTAAGATCACCATAGAAACTCTTCTGTTGAGCTAGCAACTCTTCAACTTGTTTCTCAAGCAAATCAGCACGGCCTCTAAGCTTTGCGTTCTCTTCAGCAAGCTCGTCTAACTGTCCCTGCATTTGTACTTGAGAGTTTTGACTCTTACTCAACTGTGAGCGCACCTCAAGAATAGCGCGGCGAGCTTCAGCATCCTCTAAAAAGGCATAAGCTGGAGTGGCTAAACTAGCAGTTGCAACAAAAACAACAGCGGCCATAGCCGCTGTTGTTTTGTGCAAATAATGATTAATCTTCATTTGCATATTTCTAATTTAAAAAATTAGTAGGCGATATCAGCGCGGCGATTTTCTTTCCATGCTGCTTCGTTGCTACCTTGTGCTTTAGGCTTCTCTTTACCAAAGCTCACTGCTTCAATTTGTGCATCAGAAACACCTAACAAAGTGAGTGATTTACGAACAGCTTCTGAACGACGTTGGCCTAAAGCTAAGTTGTATTCAGTTGTACCGCGCTCATCTGTATTACCTTGAACTTTGATCTTGCGATCTTTATTAGATTTAAGGTAATTAGCATGTGCTTGCAAAGTTGCTTGGTATTCGGCTTTAACAGCGTAGCTATCAAAGTCAAAATAAACGCTACGATTAAACAACGGGCTCTTTGGATCATTCCATGGCTGTGAACTGTAATCGACACCGCCTTTACCGCTACCAGCCACGTCATCAAGCTTTACACCAGAGGCACAAGCAGTCAGTAATGCTACTGCCAATAACAAAGTTGCTCTACGAGCTAAAGAAAATTGATTCATAAAAACCTCACGTTAATAAATATAAAAAGATAATTTAAACAAAAGTTTAGCTTCAGCAAAGACAAGCTTTTGTTCAAACACAGGTTCTATAGTAACAAATTTAAATTAAAGCCCAATTAATCCATGAAAGGGCCCCACGCAGGCTCCCTAATATCTGCACCCGGAAGACTTAGGACTTGCTTGTTCTTTCCATCGACAGAAACTGCCATCAATACAGGCTTACCGCCTGATCTGGCGGCAAAAAGGATGTAACGTCCATTAGCGGCAAAGGTAGGAGTTTCATCTCGGTCACCCTCGCTTAGAGGTAAAACCTCACCTGTCGTTAAATCTTGCAAATGAAGACGATAAGCTCCACCAACACGGGCGATATAAGCCATATTTTTACCGTCTGGTGACAAGCGAGGGCTGGTTACAAAGCCGTGCTTAAAAGTAACTCTTTGAGCGCCCCCATCAGCCTCGCCGTTGACTGACATACGGTAAATCTGAGGACTACCACCACGATCACTTGTGAAATAAATAGACTTACCATCGGGCGACCATTGTGGTTCTGTATCAATAGCGCGACCACGGGTTAATCGATCTAATCCAGTGCCATTCGAATTAATTTTGTAAATTTGGGTGTTGCCATCTTTTGATAATGCAATCGCCAAGTGACGCCCATCCACTGACCATGAGGGAGCGCTGTTGTTACCTTTTTGGTCAGATAGAACAGTACGGCGCCCAGTTGCTAGTTCGTGTACGTAAACGACGGGTTTTCGAGATTCAAAAGAAACGTAAGCGACCTTTTTACCATCGGGTGACCATGATGGAGAAATGATGGGTTCATTACTTGCTAATGCAGGCTTGGCATTTTCGCCATCAGAGTCTGAAATGACTAGGCGATGACTCTTGCCTGAACGAATCACATAAGAAAGACGGGTTGAAAAAATACCGCGCTCACCCAAGAGCTTCTGAATGATGTCATCAGCAATTTTATGCCCAGCTAAGCGTATCTCATCTGCACTAACAGTCACAACGAGACCACCCAAACTTTCATTTTTCAAAATATCAAATAAGCGATAACGTATCTCAAAGCGACCATCAGATAGTTTTGTTACTGTACCAGTAGCTAAAGCGTCTGCTCCACGTGCTTTCCATGATTTGTAATCAGGATTAGCGTCCCAAGCCATTTCAGCGTTACCAGATTCGACGTTGCGCATCGCACCGCTTCTAGCAAGGTTAGAGCGAACTACATCAGTGACTTTTGCTGGTAGCTGGTTCTCCCCGGTAAAGCGCATCACAGCGATTGGGAAAAGTGATTGGCCCACACCAGAAATATCAATATTCATCTGTGCTTGTGCAGGCGAACTTAAAAGAGATAGCGATGCCGTAAAACACAGCAAAGCACCTACTAAGCGTTGGGGTAAATTTTTCATATATTTATCAGTTTAATCGTTCAATATTAATCTTTAGGCTTAAAGTTCAAACGTACTTGCTTGGGCACTTTGCCATCATCATCTTTGGGCAAGGTCTCGGCATCATCGATTGCTTTTAATACTGCTCGGTCCCATCCAGCATCGCCGCTACTTTTTAAAACTTTTCTACTAATAATTGTGCCATCTGGGGCTAATTCAACAGCCACCTCGGTTGATGGATTACCAGCCACCAAAGAAGGGTTAAAAATAATCAATGGCAGTATTTTTTTGCGAACTTTATCAGCATACCCAGCTTTAGCGTTTCCACCACCACCAACACCGTCTCCAACAACTCCACCTCTACCTCCAGCAGCACCTTCTTTACCTGCTGCTGAACGAAGACGCGCTAACTGATCCGCTCTAGCTTTATCTTGCGCCAATGCTTCTTTGCGCTCTGCTTCAGACTTGGCCTTCTCTTGAGCTTTCTTTTTATCTTCTTTTAATTTTTCTTCTTTTAACTTTGCCTGTTTTTCTTCTTCATCTTTTTGCTTTTTTAATTCTTTTGGGTCAACTTTTTTAGTTTCTTTAGCTAATTCTTTTTTAGGCTCAGGCTTTTTTTCAGTCTCTTTTTTCTTCTTCATAGCAATGTCTGCTTTTTCATCAGCATCCATTTTTTGCTCAACTGCCTGGCTAACACTTTTAATGACTGGAACGTTATCCCAGATCTCCGCCTCTAATCCTGCTGGCGTTCGGCTTTTCCAATTCAACCCAACTGTTAAAAATGCAACCAGCAATAGGTGCATTCCAAAAGCCCATACAAAGGCTTTACCAGTTCCAGACTCAGCTTGGAGTCGGTCCCGTGGAGAAAATGAAAGCGCTGCAGAGCTCAATTACTTTTTACCGCCAAACCAACTCGTTTAACACCATTCTCTTTGAGCCTGGCCATGACATCCATGACTACTTCATATTTGATAGATTTATCGGCAGCAATCACCATGGGTTGATCAGGACTCAACTCTGCACGCTCACGCGCGAATGCACCTAACTCTTGACGAGATAAAGTTTTATCAGCTCGACCTTCACTCTTAACCAAAATAACTTCTTCAGCAGAAATATTAATTAGTACTGGTGGAAGTGGTTGCACTTGTGCGCCACCCAATGTGGGCAAATTAACAATGCCGGGATTGACCATGGGAGTAGTTACCATAAAAATGACCAACAACACCAACATCACATCAATGTAAGGAACCACATTGATATCTGCCATTGCTCGACGACCTCGACCAGATTTTCTAGAGATACTTGGCATGATGAGCGATCCCTTATGAACGAGCTTGCTGTTGACGCTGAAGAATGTTAGAAAACTCTTCAATGAATGTTTCAAAACGAATCGACAGACGATCAATATCAGCTGCATTACGGTTGTAGGCAACCACCGCTGGAATCGCCGCAAATAAGCCAATCGCTGTTGCCACTAATGCTTCAGCAATACCAGGAGCAACGCTTGCTAATGTAGCTTGCTGCACGTTCGCTAAGCCACGGAAAGAATTCATAATGCCCCACACAGTTCCGAACAAGCCGATGTATGGAGAGACGGAACCTACTGATGCCAAGAAAGGTAAGTTAGCTTCTAATGTATCCATCTCGCGTTGGTAAGCAGCTTTCATAGCACGTCGTGCGCCATCAATCTCATTACCCTTTAAAAACTCTTGCATACCTGATTCAAAAATGCGCTCCAAACAAGATGCCTGTTCTTTATTGCGCATCGCCCCTTGCAATAAAGTATTCAAATCCCCACCAGACCAAAAGTCTCTCTCGAAACGCTCAGTATCTCTGCGCACGGCTTTAAGCGACATACCTTTTCTAAAGATGATTGTCCAAGATGCAACCGAAAGACCGAGTAATAACAACATCACCAGTTGCACCAGGATGCTGGCATTTAAAACTAATGACAAAATTGATAAATCTTGAGTCGGTTGCATATAAATGATTATCCGTAGAAATAGTTAAATGTTTAGATACCACTATTTTAAAAAACTTACATCTTTTTAATTTGATACTTACTGCTTCATTAGAAGTCCATTAACAACTCAATGAGTTTTTTAAGATCCTCTAAGAGGATCAACTCACTTAGTTATCATTTTCTAAATTTTTTGTGACTTGACTATTAATTCTTAATTAATAGTTAATTACTTAGCTTGACGATGAACTGCTAATGGGCCTGATGCTTGGCAGGCAGGCATCATTTCAATCACATTGATATTGACGTGTGCTGGCAAAGTAGATGCCCAGTAAACAGATTCCGCAATATCAGTGGCTGTCAAAGCTTGAACACCGTCGTATACCTTAGATGCTTTTTCATCATCACCCTTAAAGCGCACATTAGAAAACTCTGTTCCAGAACATAAACCAGGTGAGATATCTGTAACTCGCACTGGTGTACCTAATAAATCAGACTTCAAATTCAAGCTAAATTGACGCACAAATGCTTTGCTACCACCGTAAACGTTACCACCCGGATAAGGATAACGACCAGCAATAGAGCTCAAATTAAATACATGTCCAGACCCGCGCTCAACCATGCCCGGTAAAAAGGCTCTAGTCATGTACATCAAACCTTTGATGTTGGTATCTACCATTTGCTCCCAATCCTCAAGAACGGCGCGATGAGCCGGCTCAAGACCCAGGGCTAAACCAGCGTTGTTCACAAGAACGTTCACATGAGCAAAAGCAACAGGTAATTGGCCTGCTAGTGCGAAAACAGCTTCTTTATCGGTTACATCAAGAATAGTAGTGTGTAAACGGGCTTGCTGATCAACAGGTAAAGAGGCTTTAAGTGCCTCTAATCTATCTTGACGACGACCTGCAGCGATCACTTTATGACCTTCCGCAAGGTATCTTTTCGCTATGGCTTGGCCAAAACCAGCCGTCGCACCGGTCACTAGAGCTATTAATTGAGGCATTTACGATCTCCTTGTCTATTTTTTTGTATCATTTAGGTTTACAGAGTTTAGCGTAAGCTAGTTCCAAAATAGTTGATCCTCATAGAAAGCCTTAAACATGTTCAAACGTAGTCAAACATTGGCTGTATCTGATCCCGCATTGTGGGAAGCCATCCAAGCAGAAAATAAGCGTCAAGAGGACCATATTGAGCTCATCGCTTCAGAAAACTACGCGTCTCCAGCGGTTTTAGAGGCCCAAGGCTCACAATTGACCAATAAGTATGCTGAGGGTTACCCAGGCAAACGTTATTACGGTGGTTGCGAGTTTGTGGACGTTGCTGAGCAATTGGCCATTGATCGCCTAAAACAGATCTATGGCGCAGAGGCAGCCAACGTTCAAGCTCATTGCGGAGCATCTGCTAACGAAGCTGTTTTCTTGGCATTTTTAAAGCCAGGTGACACGATTTTAGGTATGAGCTTGGCTGAAGGTGGTCACTTGACCCACGGTATGGCTCTTAATATGAGTGGTAAGTGGTTCAATGCTATTTCTTATGGCTTGAATGCAAAAGAAGAGATTGACTATGATGCTATGGAGCGTTTGGCTCGTGAACACAAGCCAAAGCTAATCATCGCTGGCGCTTCTGCTTACTCCCTACATATTGATTTTGAGCGCTTCGCTAAAGTAGCTAAAGAAGTTGGTGCCATTTTCTTAGTCGACATGGCTCACTACTCAGGTCTGATTGCTGGTGGTGTGTACCCAAACCCAGTTCCTCATGCTGACGTTGTCACATCGACAACTCATAAGAGCCTACGTGGTCCTCGTGGCGGCATCATTTTGATGAAAGCTGAGCACGAAAAAGCTATCAATTCTGCTATTTTCCCTGGTTTACAAGGCGGTCCTTTGATGCACGTGATTGCTGCTAAAGCAGTTGCCTTCAAAGAGGCTCTGGAGCCAAGCTTTAAAGTCTACCAACAGCAGATTTTATTAAATGCTGATGCCATGGCAAAGACATTGATCGAACGCGGTCTTCGCATTGTTTCTTCACGCACACAGTCTCACGTGATGTTGGTTGACCTACGTGCCAAAAAGATCACTGGCAAAGAAGCTGAGCGCGTTTTGGGCGAAGCTCACATCACATGCAACAAAAACTCAATCCCTAATGATCCTGAGAAACCCTTTGTAACGAGTGGTATCCGTTTAGGTTCACCAGCGATGACAACTCGAGGCTTCAAAGAAGCTGAGGCGATTCAAGTTGCCCATTGGATTGCCGATGTTTTAGATAATCCTAACGATGCCGCTAATATCGCTAAGGTTCGCGATCAGGTATCTGCTTTAACTAAGCGTTTCCCTGTTTATAGTAATTAATAGCTGATTAAGCTTGATCGGAAAATAGATGCATTGTCCCTTCTGTAAACACTCAGATACGCAGGTTTTAGATACCCGTGTATCTGAGGAAGGTGACGTCATCAAACGTCGCCGTCGCTGTGAAAAATGTGACAAACGTTTTACGACCTACGAGCGACCTGAGCTCACACTTCCTGCTATTGTTAAAAAGAATGGTAGCCGCGTCGAATACAACCGTAACAAGATAGTAGATTCCATGGGCATAGCTTTACGCAAACGCCCTGTTTCTGCTGAAGCTGTTGAAGAAGGTATTCGCAATATTGAAGAACGTCTTCAAGCTACTGGTGAAAAAGAAATCCCTAGCGAACGAATCGGAGAACTCGTGATGCGAGAACTCAAGCGCTTAGATAAGGTAGCTTACATCCGCTTTGCGTCAGTCTATAAGAGCTTTGCAGATATTGAATCATTTGAGAGTGCTCTTAAAGAGTTGAAGTAAGCGCTTCTTAAAATTCAGAAACTTCCTACATTTAAATCAGCAACATCTGATTTTTATCACTTAAGAACATCTCCATCATGTGGGGATGTCTTATCAACTACATTCCAACCCTCGTCAAAGTAAAACTTCAGGCTTCTCTTTTGTCGAGGTCTTAATCACGCTAGCTTTACTGAGCGGATCTTATCTGATTATTTTTTCAAGTCAGCAATTCATAACTGCATCAACGACTCGTCAAGAGCGAGAGCTTAAAGAACTTTTGGAGATGAGTGATCAACATGAATTAGAAATGACTCTTTTATACACAGAGGTAGATGAATGAGCCTATTGGAATTAATGATCTCCTCACTGATTAGCAGCAGCTTAGTTCTTACTATGAGCCAAAGTAGTATCCAAATCTATCAAGCCCTCAAAAAGCAACAAAGTATGAGCCTCCTACAAGCCGAGGGTTTGCAGGCCTTGCAAATAATGGGTCGGGCGATCCATGAGGCGCAAATAAGTAAAACCGTGTCTGGCTTCAGACTTATGGCCAAAGATAGTGCTCAGATGAGCAATACCAAAATTGCAAGCTTTCAGGTACGTAAAGGTACGGCCAGCATGGATGGCTCAGATGCTTTTTATACACAAACAAACTCCACAGATCAGCCCTATCAGGCTTTCTTTGTTCAACAACAAGGTCATCATCAGCAACGTGATGGCGTTCTTTATTTACAAACTAAAAATAAGAAAAATGCTCTACAAAATGATGCATTGGTGGGCCATGTGCAATCTCTACAGATACAAGTTGGTATACCTCATCAGGGGCAACTGCAATGGCATTAACCTCATGAGGTACAAGAACGCGCATCTAAAAATCATCCGCACTGGAAACAAGTCAAAGCCATCAAGTTCAACTTAAAACTTCAGAAAAGAAAGCATCAACTTGAATTACAGAAAATCTATGCTTTGCGCTAAAAGTCTACAGAATCTTCAGGATCAAACAGGCTATGTTCTACCTTTGGCTTTATCGCTTATCTTATTGACCAGTATAGCTAGCGCTTCTGCCGTCCAAACAGCAAGTACTCAGATCAGGTCTATGAGTAGCGAGAAGCAGTACCTTCAAGCATTCCACTTAGCAGAAGTTCAATTGGTGACAACTGAAAAATTATTACTGATAGGGATTTCCCAACCAGAAGATTCAACAGTTTCAATTGAATCTTTTAAACCTAAATACTTCAGAGCCAAATCAGGCATCTCCAGTCAGCATTACAAAATTACAGTCACCAGCCCAATTAATCATCTCAGCATTCAAACAAGTATTCGTATTGATGAAATTACCAAATCCGATAAAAACAAATCTTCTAAAAAGCAGCGTTCGCTACAACGCCTTAGCTGGGGACTATTACTCTAAATCGCTCAACGATAAAAAATTAATCAAGGGTTTTAGCTTGCTTGAAATGATGATTTGCTTAGCCATCGTGGGTGTGATGACGGGCTTTGGAGTCAATTTATTTAATCGACAGATAGCAGAGTTGCAATTACGCAGAGTGGTTCATTCTTTTATTCAAGATGCGCAACTCAGTAGGCAATACTCAAGATCAAAAAATGTTGAAATGACTATGCGTCCTATTGAAGGGAATAATTGGGGTGAGGGCTGGCAAATCCAAGAAAATTATTTCAGTAAAAATCATCCAGCTATATCAACTCCTCTGAAAATTTACTCTTTAAAATCATATCAGTTAATTGGTCTGATACATATTCCGGAGGATTTACTGAAACCTAGCCAGCAATTTACTGACATGAGCGCACCCCATAAAACTCGTCATTTGAGCTTCAAAAATGGACAAATAGCTTTACTTAAAAATGGTGGATTTGTGGCTAACCGAATTATTTGGCAACATGCCCAATATCCAGACCTCATCAGGCACATCATCTTGGGTCCTGGGGGTCGTTGGCGCACTTGTAACCCAAAAGAGGATAATCAAGCTTGTTCTTCTAATTAATAGCTCCAATATAGCCCTAAACATACAGCTACCATGTACAGCAACTCCGACCTTGAATATATGAATACCGCCCTGGCCGAGGCCAAGAAGTCGTTATTCATAAGCAACCCTAACCCAAGGGTTGGGTGCGTTCTTGTCAAGGATGAGCAAATCATTGGTCGTGGATTTACCCAAGCAGTTGGTGGTGATCATGCTGAAATTATGGCGCTCAAAGATGCGGTACAAAAAGGTCATGAAGTATCAGGTTCAAGTGCTTACGTCACGCTTGAGCCCTGCTGCCACCATGGCAGAACACCACCCTGCTCAGATAGTTTGATCAAAGCAAAAGTTAAGACAGTATTTGTAGCGATGCAAGACCCCAACCCCCTCGTTGCAGGTAAAGGTCTAGAACTCTTGCGCCAAGCAGGTATCGAAGTACGCTGTGGCTTACTTGAAAAAGAAGCCAAAGAACTGAATCTTGGTTTTATCAAGAGAATGTCCCAAGGCCTGCCTTGGGTACGCTTGAAGATAGCCACAAGCTTAGATGGTAAGACTGCTCTCAATAATGGCACAAGCCAATGGATCACCGGTACCGACGCAAGATTAGATGGCCATCACTGGCGCGCACAAGCGTGTTGTATCCTCACAGGTATCGGAACTGTCAAAGAAGACAATCCTCAGCTCAATGCTAGAGGTATTAATACCACTCGTCAGCCACTGCGTGTTTTGATAGATTCATTTTTAGAAGTACCGCTTGATGCCAAAATTCTTGATCAAAATATTGGCGGTCACACCATAGTCATTTGTGGAAATGTTGATCCTGTTCATTTTGAAAAAACCAAAAAAATACTATCTGATAACAATGTAACAGTGCTTCAATTGCCTGAAACCTCACCAGCCAGCAAGGGCAAAGTCGACTTACCTGCGGTTTTTAAATATTTAGCAGAAAAATTGCACATCAATGAGGTTCATGTTGAAGCCGGATTTAAACTCAATGGCTCCCTGATTCGTGAATCTTGCGTTGATGAGCTTTTGATTTTTATGGCACCGCGTTTAATTGGTGAAGGCTTAGGCATCGCTAATCTTCCTGAGCTTCAGTCTTTGGATAAAACAATTGATTGGACCTTGGTAGATCACACTAGTATTGGTAATGACTTACGATTGCGCTTATACAAAACTTTTTTAGAAGATAAGCCTGTTTAAGTGTGAAATTATTTGTAATTAAATTATTTAAGAAATATAAAAAATATGTTTACTGGAATTATTCAAGCTATTGGCAGTATTGAAACCGTTGACAAGCTAGGCGATGGTTACCGTTTAAAAATTGAAGCGGGTGGCTTAGATATGTCTGATGTTCAACTGGGTGACAGCATTGCTCTACAAGGTGCTTGTATGACCGTGGTTGAAATGAGCGCCACTCACTTCTCAATCGATATTTCAGCAGAGTCTCTTGATAAAACAACGGGACTTGGCAAGCCAGGTTTTGTTAACTTAGAAAAAGCGCTTCGTTTTAATGATCGTCTTGGCGGACACTTGGTCAGCGGTCATGTGGATGGTATGGGTGAGGTCACTTTATTTGAGCTTGTAGCTACTGATAACAATGATGATCAAGGCTCTTGGCACTTAGTCATCAAGGCGCCCAAATCATTAGGTAAATATTTGGCTTACAAAGGCTCTATCGTTGTTAATGGCACTTCATTGACCGTTAACCAAATTGAAGATGAGGCGAATGGCTGTTTGATGCATATCAACTTGATACCCCACACTTTAGAAAATACGACTCTTCAGTATTTAAAAGCTGGTTCGCCCGTGAACTTAGAGGTCGATCTCATTGCTCGATATGTCGAGCGGATGTTGAGTGCTCCCAAGTAAATAGCACCCAAATCAGCTGGCTTGGCTGTCTTAATACCTTAAATATCCAAAAAGCCCCTTAGAGCTGTCAAAAAAGCTTTAAAATCACGCCTCTATGCCAAGTACAGCCTATTCCTTAGCCAGCGTCGAAGAAATCATTGCCGAAATGCGTGCCGGACGCATGGTTATTTTGGTGGATGAAGAAGATCGTGAAAACGAAGGCGACCTTGTTTTAGCAGCAGACCACGTGACACCAGAGGCCATTAACTTTATGGCTAAACATGGACGTGGCTTAATTTGTTTAACGCTCACACGTGAGCGTTGTGATCAACTCAACCTACCTTTAATGGTTCGCGATAACACCGCTGCTCTAGGGACTAATTTCACAGTATCGATTGAAGCTGCAGAAGGTGTCACTACTGGCATCTCAGCAACTGATCGTTCACATACAGTGAAGGTCGCTGTTGCATCAAATGCAAAACCACGCGACATCGTGATGCCTGGCCATATTTTTCCATTGATGGCCCAACCTGGTGGCGTCTTAGTTCGATCAGGTCATACAGAGGCAGGTTGCGATCTAGCAGAGTTAGCTGGATGCAGTCCAACATCAGTCATTTGCGAAATCATGAAAGACGATGGCGAGATGGCTCGTCTTCCCGACTTAATTGAATTTGCCAAAGAGCACCAATTAAAAATTGGCACTATTGTTGACTTGATACATTACCGTAGTCGTCATGAAAGTATGATCAGTCGCGAAGGTAGCAGAACCTTTAATACTCCATGGGGACCACTTCAGGGCATTGCCTATAAAGATAGTCCGACTGGATGTGCGCACTTGGCCCTGATCAAAGGAACGCCAGATCCAGAAAAAGAAACTTTGGTTCGTGTGCATGAGCCTGCCACCATTTTGGATCTCATTGAAACTGTTCAAAGCCAACACTCTTGGCCGGTGACAGAAGCGATTAAAACAATTGCTCAAAGCGAAGCCGGCGTTATCGTACTTTTGAATTGCGCTGGCTCTGCAGCAGTCAACACTGACGCTTGGTTCAATCAGTTAGGCAAGTTAGATGGCTTAGCGCCAGTTAACCCACAAAGAAAAACTGACTTCCGCACCTACGGTATTGGCGCGCAAATTCTAAAAGACTTGGGTATCAAGAAAATGAAATTGCTAGCAAAGCCTGGCAAGATACCAACGATGTCTGGCTACAACTTAGAAGTTACTGGCCACTTACCGTATCAATCTAAATAAAGTTTTAAAAGTATTTTTTGTAGTTTCATCATTTAAATAAAAGGTTCCCCATGCCACTAACTAATATTGATCGAATTGAAGCTGACTTAACTGGTCAAGACCTTTGTATTGGTATTGTTCAAGCTCGTTTTAATCCTGAACATTGCGAAGCACTGACAGTAGCCTGCGTTAAAGAGTTAGTAACGCTTGGTGTTGCTGAGGAAGATATCGTTATTACGACTGTACCTGGTGCATTAGAAATTCCACTAGCTCTTCAAAAGCTGACTGAGAGTGGTGAATTCGATGCATTGATCGCTTTTGGTGCTGTGATTCGTGGTGAGACTTATCACTTTGAACTGGTTTCTAATGAATCTGCTGCTGGTATTAGCCGCATCAGCTTAGATTACGGTATTCCAATTGCTAACGGCATTTTGACTTGCGAAACAGATGCACAAGCCCAAGCACGCGCTACTGAAAAAGGTTGCGATTGCGCTCGTACTGCCGTTGAAATGGCTAACTTATCAATTGGCTTGACACCTGATGATGAAGTTGAAGAAGAAGACGAATAATCAAAGATTGATATTGGAAACACGATGAACTTTGATCCAAAACAACTTAGTAGGCCCATTTCATCAGTGACGGTGAAAAGGTCACTCACGCCTCGTCGTCGTGCTCGGGAATATGCTTTACAGGGTGTTTATCAATGGCTAGTTATTAAAGCGGCAGGCGGTTTTTCTGACTATGCCACTATTGCTAAACAATTAGGTGAAGATCCTGGCTTCAGAAAAGCTCAGAAGGAACTATTTGATCATTTGTTCTCAGGCGTTGTTAATCATTATGAAACGCTTGAGAGTCACATCAAGCAGCACATTGATCGTCCGATGGAAGAACTGTCTCCAGTTGAGTATGGCGCCCTCCTCATCGCTGCCTTTGAGTTAGCCGAGGATATTAGTGTGCCGTTTAAAGTGGCTATTAACGAGGCTGTCGAGCTAGCCAAGGTTTTTGGTGGCACAGACGGTCACAAGTACGTCAATGGTGTCTTAGATAAGCTGGCGCATCAATTAAGACCACATGAAATGTGAGTTTTACTTAAGATCAATAAAAAGACCTCCATACGGAGGTCTTTTTATTATTTGCGGAAATTAATTAAAGACGTTTGCTAGTTGTAGGGATAGAAGCAAATTTAGTTGATGCAGCATTTCTGATACGCTCGCGTTCAGCCAACACCTTTTTACCGTATCCACCATCGCTGATAAACACAGAGGATGCGCCTACATATAAGCGTAAGCCTGCGTTTAATGAACCACCCTTAGCGATGTACTGACGCAAAATTAAGGAACCTACCCGCATATTGGCATCAGGATCTAAGGCGGCCTCATGACCACCAAATAACTGGTACTTGTCCGTATGCACATGAGTCATGACTTGCATCAATCCCTGCGCACCTTTATTACTTTCAGCAAAAGGATTAAAGTTAGACTCAACGGCAGTGACTGCCAAAATAAGTGTTGGGTCTAAATCAACCTCACGACTGACCTTAATGGCCTTATCTACAAACTCGAGACTGGCTGAGTGTGCAATTTTGTATTTATCAGCAACATAACGAGCTACGGCTTGGCGCTCCGCTGAGCTTTTTAGTATCTGTTGATCCATCGCCTGACGATCAATCAAGCTTGCTGGAATCTTAGCAGCTTCTTCTGCTACTGAGGGTACTGAGCTAAAACTAGCTTCAAGCATCTTAAAAGCCTGGGCGGGGATCAACCACGTACCTAGCTCAACCCGCAAAGGTTGGTTCAATGAAAGGAGTGCAAGTATGAGGCAAGTTAAAACACCCATCGCTGACATGACGCTGGAGATCTTTGTCTTGAGTACATTGATGTGAGTCAAAGACGACGCCGGAACAAGTATGAGCTTGTCCCTCGTCATCGTCCCAGTCATCTTTAGTGTGTGTGTATTCATTAACCCTTACTTTCAAAAAATGTTTCGATTGCTTTTTCAAACCGCGCTCGATTCAACTTGCTGAATTTGACGCACCGCAACATATCCTTGTGTTAACGAATATTAGAAAGACTTATATACCCTGTCAAGAATATAGAAAACTAAAAATTGCTTATTTAGTTATTAAAAGACTGTATAAATATTCAGCTTTAAGTGAATTAAGCTGGAGTAGTCATTGACCTATAAGGAGAAAATATTGGTTAGTAAATACTAACTTCATATTATAAAAAACCTACATTTAGTGAAATTTTTTAGCTAAAAAACCATAGATAGTTTTTTATTCACCCTAAGGGCTAGATAAATTTAAGTAAAAAGTCTTTTATAGACCAGTTGCTTGGCTGTCTCATCACAACTCTTTCTGACAACACCTATTAGTAAGCAGGAATGAGGATCAGTCGGTATGCTAACCTCTTACTTATGAATAAAACTCAAGATACCAACAAAGCTACTGTGAACAAAACATTCCCAGTTATCAACCCCGCCACTGGAGAAGTTATTAGCCTAGTGCCCAATATGGGGGTTAGTGATGCAGAGTTGGCAATTCAGAAAGCTCAAGACGCTTTAGGGCCTTGGAAGGCTAAAACAGGTAAAGAAAGGGCCAGCTTTCTCAAGCGCTGGTTTGAATTAGTCTCTCGAGACAGTAATCGCCTCGCTGAATTGATGACCCAAGAACAAGGTAAACCCCTGGCTGAGGCTAGAGGTGAGGTTTTTTATGGGGCATCTTTCTTAGAGTGGTTTGCTGAAGAGGCTAAACGGGTAACTGGGGCCATTCCAGCAACGACCTGGTCTGATAAGCGGATGTTGGTATTAAAGCAGCCCATTGGGGTTTGTGTGGCGATCACCCCTTGGAATTTTCCATTGGCCATGATCACTCGTAAAGTGGCGCCTGCCATTGCGGCTGGCTGCACCATCATTATTAAACCGGCTGAACAAACACCCCTCTCCGCTTTAGCTTTAGTTGAATTAGCTAAAGAAGCTGGCATACCTGATGGCGTCATTAATATAGTCACTGCTGATGCAGATAACTCGATCCTAGTAGGTAAGGTTCTTTGTAATTCACCAACGGTACGCCACTTATCTTTTACAGGATCAACTCCCGTTGGAAGAATTCTGATGGCCCAATGTGCCCCTACTGTAAAAAAATTAGCCCTAGAGCTTGGTGGTCACGCCCCATTTATTGTTTTCGAAGATGCGGATTTAGATGCCGCTGTTGAAGGTGCCATCTCTTCAAAATACCGCAACGCAGGTCAGACCTGTGTTTGCACCAACCGTTTTTATGTCCATGAGACCTTGCATGATGCATTTGTGCAGAAGCTAGCCGCAGCGACACAAATGATCAAAGTAGGCCCTGGCTCAGAAAAAGGCATCCAACAAGGACCATTGATTGATGAGCAAGCTGTTCAGAAAGTAGAAGCCCATGTGCAAGATGCTATACAAAAAGGTGCCAAGCTAGAGAGTGGCGGTAAACGCCACACTTTAGGAGGTACATTTTATGAACCTACCGTTTTATCTGGGGTCAAATCTGGCATGTTGATCACTACGGAAGAAACCTTTGGTCCAGTAGCTGCAGTGATCTCATTTAAAAATGAAGCAGAAGTCATTGACGCAGCTAACGCCAGCGAGTTTGGCTTAGCTTCCTATTTTTATAGTCGTGATATTGGGCGCATTTGGCGTGTCGCCGAAGCTCTTGAATTTGGTATGGTGGGTGTGAACACGGGATTAATCACCAACGAAGTGGCGCCCTTTGGCGGCGTTAAACAATCAGGCTTAGGTCGCGAGGGCAGCACTTGGGGTATCGATGAGTACTTAGAAATGAAGTATGTTTGTTTGGGTATTTAAGAATTTTATTTATCTTCAAACCGCGTTTTGAATTGAACACCACATTGCTCAATTAAACTTTTTTCTTTTTCGTCAAGTAACTGAAAGTAAATAAAACGCTCATTTCTCTCATAGGTATTCTTGACTTCTAAAGCTGTTAAAACAGCATCATCACTGAGTTGCCAACATATCTGTTGAAGCTGTGGGTAATCTTTGATTGGGATTTTTTTCAGATCTAAGATATATGAAGTTTTTGAATACTTCTGAAGATCTTTCTTCGAAAGATCAAGATGTAACCCAAGCGCTTCAATGACGCTAATGTAGGCACCCATACTCACGCTAGGCTCACCTTTTTCGATTCTATGAAGTGTAATTCTAGAAATGCCTGACGCTAGAGCGGTTGAATCTGCACTAACTTTTAGACTTTTTCTTTGCAATAAGATTTTTTGGCCAAGGTTAGCCAAGTAATTTTCTTGAATATAAGATTTGAATTCTAGATCTTTCATGTTTCTAATTATATACAAAATAATCTATTTGTATATAATTAGAAACAAATATTTGAATTTAAAGGTTTATTTACTGTCTTTTAAACACCAAGTCCCACACACCGTGACCTAATCGAAGACCTCGGTTTTCAAACTTGGTAATGGGACGGTAGCTTGGCCTCTCTGAATAAGCCCCCTCTAGAGTCCCTGTATTTTGCAAACTAGGCTCTGCTGATAGAACTTCCATAATCTGCTCGGCATACTCCTGCCAATCAGTTGCTAGATGCCAATACCCACCTAGTTTAATGCGGCTAGCCAATAAAGCTACAAACTCTGGCTGAATTAAACGACGCTTGTTATGGCGTTTTTTATGCCATGGATCGGGGAAATAAACGTGAACACCATCTAAATAATTTTCAGGGATCATATTCTGAACAACTTCCACAGCATCATGGCGCATTAAACGCAAATTAGTAATACTTTGCTCACCAATGACTTTTAGTAAAGCACCAACACCTGGCTCATGAACCTCAATGGCTAAGAAATCATCCTCTGGGCGAGCTTGAGCAATCTTGGCAGTAGTCTCACCCATACCAAAACCAATCTCTAAAATCTTGGGGCGTGTGTCTGTACTTGTTATAGATTTAGGAGTGTCTGTTGATTGAAAGGCTTTATTCCAATCAATTACTTGACCCGTGTAAGGCAACAAGAATTCTGGACCAAGAGTTTCAATGGCTTTAGCTTGCCCGGGAGTTAAGCGTCCCGTTCTTAGAACAAATGACTTAATACGATTGAGATAGTGCTCCCCGGCTGCGATTTTTTCAAGATCAGGTCTTGCGTATAAGCGATTTGTAGTGAGGCTTGGATCTGAAATAGATTCCCCCTCTGAATTGTTTTTTTTATTCTCTGACATACTTTTGTTATTAAATTATTGAGACCACTGCACAGTACCAGTCCAGGCTGTTAACAGAACAACGACGCCGAAAACAATTCGGTACCATGCAAACATGGTGAAGTCATGCGTGGCTACATAACGAATCAACCAACGAATACAAGCATAAGCTGAAATAAATGAAACAACAAAGCCAATGCCTAAGGCAGGACCAAAGCTTGCCCAGCTTGCACCACCATCAGCGCTGATATCACTCAAAACATCACGCAATTTAAATAACTCATAAACAGTCGCTGCTGAGATCACAGGAACTGCTAAGAAAAAAGAAAACTCAGTAGCTACATGGCGAGGCAAACCAAACACCATGCCGCCAATAATCGTAGCGCCTGAGCGTGATGTGCCTGGGATTAGAGCAGCACACTGAGCTAAGCCCACCTTAAAAGCATCTTGCCAACGCAAATCATCCACACTCTGAATACTCGTGCCAGTTAAAAAAGAATCAGATAGTTGCGCTGTTATTCGCTTCTGTCTTGCTTCTACCCAAAAGATAATTAATCCGCCAACAATAAAAGCTGTAGCAACAGGAATCGGGGAGAAAAGCGCAGCCTTAATATATTTACCAAATAGCAAAGCCAAAATAACTGCTGGAATCGTGGCTACTATGATGTTGATAGCAAAGCGCTGAGAAACTCTTCTGGTGAATAAGCCGGATAAGACGCTGACTAGTCTTTGGCGATATTCCCAGCAAACTGCCAAAATTGCGCCAAACTGAATGATGACGACAAAAGCTTTCCCTTTTTCGTCATTAAAGTCGAGCAAGTCACTCACCAAGATTAAATGACCTGTCGATGAAATAGGCAAGAACTCAGTGAAGCCCTCCACTAAGCCCAAAATAACTGCTTTAAGAATTAAGTAGATATCCATTGCAACATGATAAAGGGCTTAGGCAAAACATCTATTAATTTAAAGTTTTGTTTAGCTTACTCATACCTCAAAGCTTGTATCGGCTGCATAGCAGCAGCTTTGCGGGCTGGGTAGTAACCAAAGAAAATACCGATCATGGCTGAGAACCCAACAGCCAATAGAATCGGAAATATGGTGAGCTCTACTCGCCAACCCGCTAAGTTTTCTACCAACCAAGTACCAAACGCACCAAAAAGAATGCCCAATACTCCGCCAATCGTGGATAAGGTAATAGCTTCCACCAAGAACTGACTCAAAATATCTTTAGCCCTTGCACCTACAGCTAAACGTAAACCAATCTCTCGAGTTCTTTCCGTGACAGAAACCAACATGATGTTCATGATGCCAATGCCCCCCACTAGCAAACTCACTGAAGCAACAGCCGCCAATAATATCGACATGACTTTACTAGCGGCTTCTTGAGCTTGTAGTATTTCTGTCAGATTACGTAATGAGAAGTCATCTGGAGTATTGGGTGCTAAGCGATGACGTTGCCTGAGCAACTCCCTTACTTTGTCTTCAGCATCCTTCATATCCACGCCATCACGAGACTTAATGAAGATCGAGCTAACGCGACCAATACGTCCTTGTAAGGCACCAAATATTTTGTTTCTGGCAGTAGATAAAGGCATGATCACAATATCATCTTGATCTTGACCCATCATGCTTTGGCCTTTTCTTTCTAAAAGGCCAATGACGGTAAAAGGTACACCCCTTACTCGAATAATTTGATCTACTGGATCTGTTTCACCAAAAAGTTCACGAGAGACTGTTTGTCCAATAATGGCGACTTTGCCAGAACTAGATAACTCACCAAATTCAAACATACGTCCACTGACTAAATTCCAATCACGGGCCTCAAAATATTCTGGAGTTGCACCAACGATGGATGCTAACCAATTGGTGTTACCCCAAACGATTTGACCGCTACCGCGTTGGGTCGGTGCAGCTACCTGAATCTCTGGTATCTCCCGCATGACAGCCCAAGCATCATCTTCCACTAAGGTTTGCGCCGTACCCGTACCACCACGTACCCCTGCAGTAGTCACTGAACCAGCCCAAAGAATCATTAAATTAGAGCCTAGGCCTGCAATTTGTTCTTTGACTTTTGCCTGTGCACCACTACCTACGGCTACCATCACTATCACGGCGCCCACACCAATGATGATGCCTAGCATCGTTAAGCCTGAGCGTAACTTATTAATCTTAAGTGCTTGAAGTGCTATCAGTAGGTTCACAGAGAGTTATCTCCCTGTAATGCTTTAGGAGAGATAACTAATGACTTTTTAGATTCTGGATTTTTAGGAATATTTTTTTGATCAGATAAAACTCGACCATCTTTAAAGGTAATGGTGCGATTCGCGTAAGCTGCCACATCATGTTCATGAGTCACTACCACCACAGTGATGCCTTGCTGATTTAAATGAGTCAACAAGTCCATCACTTCGGCACTGGTTTTAGAGTCCAGTGCCCCAGTAGGCTCGTCTGCCAAAATTAAATCAGGATCATTCACAAGAGCTCTTGCAATCGCAACGCGTTGCTGTTGACCGCCTGATAGCTGTGCAGGTGTGTTACTCAAACGCTCACCTAAACCAACCTGCTCTAAACGCTTTTTAGCATGCTCTAAGCGGTCTTGCTTTGTTAGGCCTGCTAGATCTCCTTCGCGAGCATAGAGCAAAGGTAATGCCACATTTTCTAGAGCTGAGGTTCTGGCTAAAAGATTGAACTGCTGAAATACAAAACCAATCCGACGATTGCGAAGATTGGCTAGGGCATTGCTATCCAAAGTAGCAATATCTTCACCCCCAATCAAACAGCTACCAGTTGTTGGTTGATCTAAACAACCAATCATATTCATGAATGTTGATTTACCAGAACCTGAAGCACCCACAATCGCTACAAACTCACCGCGCTGAATTTCCAAGGTGACATCGTTGAGTGCATGAACCAACTGCTCACCGACCCCATAGGTCTTCACTAGATGGCGAGCTTCGATAAATGACATCTTAGTTAACAATAATGAATAAGATTTTTAGAAAAATCTCGGGCCGCTCGGGCGAGCTGGACCAGCACTACCGCCGCCAGATTTTTGTATGCCAATAATGACCTGATCTCCAGCCTTTAGCTGACTCTCTCCATCTTGACCAAGTAATACTTCACTGGCTGTTCCGTCACTCAAACCAACTTGAATAGTTTTTTGAACTGGCTTTTTCTTAAGGCCACCCTCTTCTAAAATCCATACTTTGCGAGTGATCGCTTTGGGAGCTCCGACATAAGGCTTACCTGGACTTTTATCTGCAGAGGATGCGGAAGATGAATTGGGCTTATTTGATTTACTAGCTGGATCTGCTTTAGTAGATTTAGCATCACCTTTGGTACCCGTAGCGACTGCGTCGCTATCAGGCATTTTGAAACGTAATGCCGCATTAGGTAAACGTAATACCTTTTCTTTTTGCTCAGTGATGATGCTGGTGTTCGCTGTCATACCAGGCAATAGTTTTAAGTCAGAATTAGAGGCACTGAGAAGGACAGTATAAGTAATCACATTTTGTACATTAAGAGGTGCCTTACGAACTTGCTTAACTTTGCTTTGGAAAGTTTGACCTGGGAAAGCATCTACCGTAAAGCTAGCTGTCATGCCTTCCTGTATGCGCCCAACATCAGCCTCATCAATGGATGTGTCTACTTGCATATCCGTTAGATCTTGCGCAATGATGAATAACTCCGGCGCTTGCAAGCTAGCCGCCACTGTTTGTCCTCTCTCAACACTGCGCTTGACTACGACACCATCTACAGGCGCTCTGATGACTGTGTCATCCAAAGCTTTTTTGGCCATCGCCAAAGAGGCTTTAGCGCTTTTATAAGCACTAAAGGTTTGATCAAAGGCTGCCGGTGAAATAAATTTCTTCTCAATAAGCATTTTATTGTTGTCATGATTACGTTTAGCCAAGATGTAGTTGGCATCGGCTTGTTCAAAACGAGCTTGCCACTCACGTGGATCAATGCGAGCAATCACCTGACCTTTTTTAACAACATCATTAAAGTCAACGTAGATATCTTGCAACATGCCAGACACTTGAGTACCTACTTGAACTGATTTAACTGGGTTTAATGTACCACTAGCGCTGATCATGACAGCTAAGGGTCCCTCTTCCACAGTAGCCGTTTTATATTGTGGATCACTCCACCCCAATATTGAGGACAATAACTTCCAGATAATGACCAAAACAACTAAGCTTAAAAAGCCATAGAAGCTTTTACGAACCCATGCCCGCTCACTCATCCATTGACGGATGCTTTTTAAATACAAAAGACATTGCTTCCAGATGTTTCGCATGACGACTTTCTAAGGCTTATAAGGACAGATTGCTTTATAACTTTCTATTGTGAATCAAAAAGGAAATTTTGTTTAAAAGTCTGATAATTAAATGGTTATTTACCCAGATTTCATTCAAAAAGATACTTTTCTATAAAAAGTCGATAAATATTTACAACAAAGATCTAGGCATATGTACCTTGCTTAACTAAGGACTGTCATTGGGATCAATTAATATGGTGCTTACTAAGAAAACCCCTTTGTTTTTAAACTTACCCTAAAAGTCTGCAAAGCCCAGCAGTTTGGTGGAAAATAGGAATATGAAAGCAAAAAGCATGATGGATACCGTATTACGCCCAAAACATAAGCAAATAGCTTTGCTACTTGCATTGGCTTGGAGCACGCCGCTCATGACGAGCCCATCGTTTGCGCAAGACAAGCCCCCTGTGATGGTGGTGGAACCTAGTAAAGCAGCTACGAGTGTGATCACTCCAAATAGTGCAGCCAATGCGTCTAGTGCGTCTAGTGCTTCCAGTGCAGCAAGTCCTAGTAGTTCAGCGAGCATGATTTCGAATATCCCGAATAAAGCCCCGGAAACTGATTTACTTAGTCTTTATCGTCAAGCAGCCTTAAGTGATCCAACTTTTAGCGCAGCAAGATATAGCTTCATTGCTGGTAAAGAAAAAAAATGGCAAGGCTTATCAGTTTTATCACCTCAAGTGGTGGCAACAGGTAATGAAACCAAAAATGATTTTTATAGACAAACTCCAGCCTTAGGATCAACAGATCTTAAAAGTCGTGGCTGGAACGTTAGACTGACTCAACCTCTTTTTAGCTGGGATAAATGGGAGCAGTTTGGTCAGGGTAATTTGTATTCGGCTATTGCCGAGGCTCAATTCGCAGCAGCTGAGCAAGACTTAGTACTCAGAGTGACAGAGGCTTACTTCAATGTTCTCAACGCTCAAGACAGCCTCGATCTCAATCAGAACAAAAAAGCATTGATCGCTGAACAGTTAGAACAAGCTAAACGTAATTTCGAAGTGGGTACATCCACCATTACAGATACTCATGAAGCACAGTCTCGTTATGACCTAGTGTTTGCTCAAGAATTAGCCGCAGAGGCAGATCTTTTGATTAAGCGCAGCGCGCTCGAACAATTAACAGGTTCACAAATTGGCAACCTAAAAAGCTTGAGTGGTAATGCCAAAATTGAAGTAGTTGCCAAAGATCGCAAACTCAAACTTAAAGGCAATCAAAAACCTCAAAAGATCAATATTGAGACCGCTACTCAAGTTCAACCTGGCCAAACGATTCAAGACTGGGTCAAACAAGCTGAAGATGTTAGCTACAGCATTCTTGCTAGTAAGTTGACTTATGAAGTAGCTGCAAAAGACACAAAACGGGCTTATGCAGGTCATGCCCCTAGTGTTGATCTAGTTGCACAGCGTGCTTATAGCGACTCTGAGGGAGCTATTGGCACTGATACAGTAAGCGCATCAAAGTCTTATTCAAATCAAGTCATTATTCAAGTGACCGTTCCATTATTTTCTAGTGGATACACTCAATCTGTTGTGAGAGAAAAGTCTGCCTTAGCCAGTAAGGCGCTTTCTGATTACGAAGCCAAACGCCGTGAAGTTGCCCAAGCTACTCGCCAAGCATACTTAGGTTTTAATAATGGATTAGCTCAAGTCAAAGCTTATGAAGCAGCTGAAATATCAGCGCTAAGTGCACTAGAGTCGAATAAGCTGGGGTATGAAGTGGGTGTTCGCATCAACATTGATGTTTTGAATGCTCAAGATACTTTGTTTACGACTCGTAGAGATTTATCAAAAGCACGTTATGACACCATTCTGAATGGTCTTAAGTTGAAGGCTCAAGCAGCAGTTCTTAGCGATGAGGATTTGCAGTCAGTCAATGCATTACTTAATTAAGAAAAATAACTTAATTATCTTAACCAGCTTGTTATAAATTGTTGTAGGGGCTGAATATCACCCAAATCAGCGTCTTTTAATGCTTTAGAGGTTGATAACTTAATTTAAGCTGCTGAGCTGCAAGTTGCAACTTTTTATCGTAGGTCCATACTTTACATTTTGATATTGAAGCTGAAGCAAGAAGATGAGTGTCGACAAATCCAATTCCCTTCGACATCAACTTATTCTTTTCAATAAAAAAAAGAGCTTCTGAAGTATCAGCAATTGCTGGTTTTGGTAAGCCATTGAGTAATTCTAATTTTTGAACTCTTGCTTTCAGACTACCGCATGCTATCTCGCCAATAACAAAATCGTGCATCAACACGCTATTGCTCTCTAACAAATTTATTAAATCTAAATCAGATGACTTGAAATGGTTTATCCAAACTGATGTATCAACAATCACCACAATTAAACCCTTCTTCTGGGAATTGCTTTAAGTTGAGGCTCAGAACCACCTAAGGCAGCTAAACGCTTCGCACTCTCTCTTTGAATTAGAGCTGTTAAAGCCTCTTTTAAGAGTAAAGATCTATCATCAACACCACTCATTTTTATAGCCTTTATTAAAAGTTCATCATCAAGATTAACTGTAGTTCTCATGACTCCTCCTGGGTTGCATGCATCAATAATATCATCATTTGATGTAATTCTTGGTGCAGACATACAGCTAAGTTATGTAAGAATTTTAAACTTAATGAATAACCTTCTTATAAAAACTAGTATTAGTTTTTTGATTTCAACTTTGCAAAAGCCTCAGCAAATGCTGTGTTCCCCTGTGGGGCAGACGATCTTTGCTGTACGTGCTGTTTTGGCTTTAATAACTAAGACACAGTCAAATCAATTAATCTATAAATGCTTTTGGCAGAACAATGATTGTCAGTGCTTTTAAAAGCTAATTATTTATTCAACAGTATTGGTAATTTAGCCAAGAAATCTTTAGCCACCATTGAATTACCATAATCTGAGTAATGGTCCCCATAGCTATATAAAAACTGTCCATCTTTAGAAATGCCACAGTTGTTATTTGCTACATCACATACCAAATTCGTAGGGTCATACACAATTAAGCTTGGATGTTTTACTTGGAGAGATTTAATCCACAGTCGATAGCGTTCGTTGGTATCCATATGCTGCTCATATGTCATGCTGCAAAGTGGATTCTCTTTACGATACAAGAATTGATTTAAGAGCTCACTCTTGGTTAATCCACCACTGATACAGCTTTTAGGGTCTGGAAAGCCAGGATGGTCAACTAATAACATGACTCGTTTACCAGCTTGCTCTAACAATCTAATGGCATTACTTACTCCCAATAAGCCCTCATCAAAATGAGGGCTGGCATCCATACCATCTTTGGTGTACACCTCGCCAAGAGAAAATATCGAGCGCGCAGCAGGTACCAACAAAACAGCTTTAATATCGTTGTTCTTAAGAAGAGCATCGATAACATATTCGTTCTTTCTGGCATTGCGACCTTGTAAGCGAGGAATATCACCGGCCATTGGTATGGAATTACCAATCATCATCCATCTTGGCAAATCTTGATTTACCGCTTCTCTAGCTAAACCATAAAAAATAGCCTCGCCTTTACTATCTCCCCAAACAGCGTAGGTAGCTTTTTTATCTTTAGGGCTATAACAAGAATTCAGAATCAACTTTGCTTCTAAAGGGATGCCACATTCATTAGCCCAGCGCTTGCGATCAGCCCCCATATCTAAGGAAGCTGGGTCAGCGTTCAACATGCCAGCATGTCTAGATTTCACGCCTTTGGTTTTATGAACAGCCACGCCTGCAATACAGATACAAAACATCAATAATGATAAAAATATAATGAAGGGTCGCTTGAAGGAAGACTGACGAATAGGTTTTTCTATCAAGTAATAAGTCAGTGCTGCTAAAACCACACTTAAGACCACCAAAATCCAGCGAACATCCACTGATGGCGTATCTGAATAAATAATGCGAGCAAATGAAAATAAAGGCCAATGCCACAAATACAAAGGAAAGCTAATCAAACCCACCCAAATGAAAATAGGCTGAGATAAAATAAAACGGTTGACCACTGCTTGCGGACCTGAAGCTATCATCAAAGCTGAGCCGACTGCCGGCAACAAAGCCCACCAACCCGGAAAAGCTCTCGCCTCATTGATCACTACAAAACCTACCACCACCATGATCAAACCTAAGCCTGACAAAGTGCTCTTGTAACGATTTATCAGATTGGTTACAGAAGGTATTGGATGCATAACTTGGTAAGCTAAAAATGCTCCTAAGGCCAGTTCCCAAGAACGGGTTAGTGGGGAGTAAAACGCTGCACTAGGATTGCTGCCCACCTGCCAAAGATTTAAACCAAATGAGAGAAGTGCTACGGTCAAAATAAGCCACAAAATATTCCAAGAGCGTTTGGCAAAGAAATACAGCAATAAAGGCCACACGATATAAAACTGCTCTTCAATGCCTAATGACCATAAATGTAATAAAGGCTTGGTATCTCCTGCAGCATCAAAATAGCCAGCTTCTTTCCAAAACATAAAGTTAGCAATGAAACCGGCACCACCTGCTGCATGCTTACCTAAAGCGCGATATTCAACTGCGGTTAATACCACCCATCCCAAAATCAAGCAGAACAAAAGAATGACACTCAATGCAGGAAATATACGACGCACACGTCTGGCGTAAAACGTCTTGATACTGTAATTACCAGACTGAATATCTTTTAAAAGAATACAAGTTATTAAATAACCAGAAATCACAAAAAAGATATCAACGCCAATAAATCCACCTGGCAAGAGATTCGGGAATGCATGGAATAAAACAACCGGCAAAATAGCCAGAGCTCGAAGACCATCAATATCGGGACGATAAGAAATTGAGTGAGAATTCATCTGACTATTCATACAGTGTCTTTATAAATATTTTTAAACAAGTCAGTCATTATTTAATATGATTAATTTGCTGAGTGACTTCAATTACCGTAATCGCTGATAAAACTTCTTCAACACCCGGAGGTTGGCCCTTATCACCCAAATTATGAATATTGGGTGACCAATATCCCTCTGTTTTCCAACGAGGAGAATCGCAATACAACTCGATCGTTGGTCTTCCTAAAATAGCCGATAAATGAGTTAGACCTGTATCCACACCAATAGTCATCTTGGCACCAGCTACCAAACCAAAAGCATCAGCAATTGAAAAAGAACTTGGCACAATTGCTTTGGAGCCCACCAAAAAATAAGTCCCAGAAATTTTCTTAGCGATTTGAGTGCTGACAGCTTTTTCTTTGTCATTACCCCAAGGGAGAACCACCTGTATGCCCTTGGCGACTAATGCTTTTCCAATAGCAACCCAATGATCATCTGACCAACGCTTTGATACCCCTGCTGTTGCATGAAAACACATGACATATGGTTGGGTGACATCGAAACCTAAATCAACCCGTGTTGAAGCAAACCCTAACTTGGCAGCATCAACCAAAGATTGAACATAAGTATCAGGATAAAACTGAGGAGGCGAAATAATCCGATCTGGCACCGGCACATTCAATGCGGAAGCAGCAACCCAACGAGAGCGATCGACTGCATGACCATGGACTGGTACTTGAACACAATCTGTATAGAATTTACGAGCCCATGGCTCGTAACCAGAAAACTCAGTTTGATTAGCCAAACCAAATACATGTGCTGTTTTGTTAGGGTTTGCAATTTTTGTTACCCATGCAGACTTTAATAAACCTTGAGTTTCAATAATCAAGTCGTAGTCAGCAAATACCCCTGACTTAAATTGTTCTTTAAAAGCGATGTATTCCTGAATACTTCGGATGAACTCACCCCGTTTGAGGGCTTTCTTCCAACGACGGAAAGCCAAAGGGATAATACTATTAATGCCCGCAATGGAGTCACCAGACGGTGAGGTAATGGTTTTCAGTGGCTCTAAAAGCCCCACATACCCCTCTTCCACCACCCAATCTATTTGGGCTGTTGGGTACTTGGAACGCAGATCCCAAACCACCGGTAAATTGTGCAAAACATCGCCCAAAGAGGACAATTTAACGATCAAAATCTTCATGGATGCTATTTTCGCCCAAAGCATTACCGAAGTGGGATTTTTCATAAATCTCAGCTCAAAAGACTAAAATAATTAAATGACAATTACATTTGAAACCAAAGTTTGGGAAAACGACTGGGAACTGGTCCTTAAGACATCACGTCTAAAAGAATTGATTCATCGTTGCAACCATCCTTTTAATCATCGCGTTATTTATATCAATAATGTTAAAAATCCAAGCATCGTTGAGGCTCATGCACAAAGACTTATCGATGAGGGTGTGATTGATCAATTTGTGCATGTTCACGAACATGCACAAGAAGCTTTAGATTTCTTTCAATTAAGTAAAGAAAAATTAGGCAAAGGCTATTACTACTCTATTGCAGAACTAGTTTCAATTTATTTAACAAAAACAAAATATTTATTGCATTTCTCAAGTGATGCAATTCCTGAAAAAAATATTACCTTCAATTGGCTTCAACAAGGAATTCACTTATTAGAAACCAACAGTGAGGTGAAAGTATGCAACCTCATATGGAACCATCGCTTCCATGAAGCAAAGAATGAGTCCCTAAAAGAAGATGCTCAATTTTATTATGGCTATGGCTTTTCAGATCAAATGTATTTGGTAAGAACTTCGGATTTTAGAGCGCCAATCTATGAAGAAATGAATGATGCTTCTGAGCGTTACCCGAAATACGGTGGCGAACTTTTTGAGAAAAGAGTTGATTCTTGGATGAGGAACCACAGCCACATGAGGGCAACTTCTAAAGAAGCTAGCTATATACACAAGAACTTCCCAAAAAATTATTTACTAAAAAAAATTGGAACTATGATTGGATAACATGCTAATAATCCCAAACCAACATCTTGATTTAGGCTGCGGAGATCGGCCAAGAAATCCATACAGAAGAGAAAATTTATATGGCTTAGACATCAGACATATAGATAGCAAGGATGGAGTTATATTCAAAAAAGCTGATCTTAATTATGAAAAAATTCCTTTTGAAGACAACTTTTTTGGTTCAATTTCTGCATTCGACTATTTAGAGCACATTCCTAGAGTACTGGTCACAGATCAAAATAAAACAAAGTTTCCATTTATTGAAATAATGAATGAGGTTTGGAGGGTTCTAGCGAATGGAGGAAAATTTTATGCTTTAACGCCATGCTATCCAGCTCCTCAAGCATTTCAAGATCCAACTCATGTTAACTTCATCACTGAAGCAACACATCAGTACTTCTGCGGCGATAACCCAGAAGGCTTAATGTATGGATTTAAAGGGAAATTTAAGGCTGAAAAATGCGAATGGATTGTTCACAAAGATAGTCATTTTGCTGATCAAAGAAGTATCAAACAAGAAGTTAGAAGACTGCTTCAAAAGAGTAAAGGTAAGCTTAGTCACTTTAAATGGGAACTTACAGCAATAAAATAATTTTCAGCGTAAAAGATACGTACTAAATCTTTCCTGATTTTTAATGAGGTAGGCGGGAAACTGATCATCCATAGCTTGCAATTCATATCTAGCGAAAGGTTTATTGATATCACGGCCAGAACGAATCAAATCAATGATTCTTGCCGGATCTTTATGGTCTTCACGATTAAACTCTTGATGAGCAGTGCTCTCAATTTTCTTAATAATGTTTTCAATTGAAAAAACCCACGTAAAATGCCACCCGCCATCTTTGATAGTTTGACTCTGAAAAAACTTGAACCACGCCCTCTTTAAGCCTCTTAAAAAGCCTGACGATTTATAAATGCGCACACTGGTGGCGTTGCTCTTAAAAAAATTAACAAAGTGTCCGTAAGTCGTGATCTTGGTACCATGCCAAATATTGCTATTAGGCATCAGTCTTCCACTTGCATCGACATTTCCAAGCCAATAATTATTTAAGTAATAGCTGTAATAACGTTGATGAAGATCAGCTCTTTTATATGATGGATCGTAAAGTTGAATGACCTCTGGCTTCGGAATCTCATCCAAATCAGAAATCAAAATCAAATCATCTGGTTTTGCATCATAAAGACCATTGGCAATGTTATTTCTGATGAAATTTTCATTCTTCCAAAATCCATTAGGGCCCTCTGGTCTAGCGTCCAAACGGACGTACCTTATCTTGGACTCATACTTTTTAAACTTTGAAATATCAAACTCGGTGGCACGCTCTTTACCAGCATGCGTATAAGAAGCCTCAGAAATAACAAAAATGTCTACACAATTCCAAAGGGTCTCCAAGCGGAGCTCTAAAAGCATGTCCTCATTGAAGTAACAGAAACAATCGTAGATACGTGACATAAAGTAATTAACCCTTTGAAGGAAGTATACTCGGAAGAATTTGTTTAAATTCCTTTTAACAATCGGTAAATTTAGATGTCAGATTGCATCAAAATATCATGAAAAAAGATAAATACTCCCTGACCTTTGCCTGTTACAACTCTGTTGAATACACTAAGCTTTGTGTTGATAGTATGATTGCTCATGGCACCCCTTTAGATCGCTTGGTAGTTGTCGATAATGGCTCAAAAGATGAGACCAGAGATTATCTGAGCACCTTACCTTTGGGCGGCAGAATCTTTAATTCTCAAAACTTGGGTTGCGGTGTTGCCTGGAATCAGGGTGCATTGCACCTTCAATCCGAATGGACCATTGTGATGAACAATGATGTCTTGGTCTCACCCAACTGGATTGAGAACCTCATTGGTGCAGCAGAAAGCCAAAACTTAAAGATTGTTTCACCTGCCTTGATTGAAGGCAAGCTGGATTATGACTTTGGCGCTTTTGAAAAAGAAGCTCAAGCCAAAATGAACAACGAGTACCGCATTGGGGCCCGCCATGCTGTTTGCTTAGCCATCCATGAATCTGTCTGGATGGACATAGGTTACTTCCAACCCGTGCCAAAACTTCTAGGTTTTGAAGATACCATGTTTTTTCATGAAGCCAAAAAAGCGAATCTAAAGATGGCCATGACAGGAGCTTCATGGCTACACCACTATGGCTCGATCACCCAAACAGCCATGAAGCTTGAACGCGGCCTCAAAGAAAACCAAAATCTACCTTATCGATATAACTACCGCCTTTTGAACCAATCATGGTTAGAACGTAAGATAACCAAGTTCAAACGCAAGCACCAAGAGAGAACCTGGCGAGATGAAGAGCTCGGAAAATATGGTATATCGATGCATGGTTTAAGAGAAAACAATGCATTCAAATGGCTTTAAATAAAATTAAACTTTACTAAAGTAGACTTAAAAATGATATTTAACGTTTTTTATACAGAAGATCTTCCAGAGTTTGTTATTCAAGACCATAAAGCTTGCTGCCAAAAAATTGGCATAAAGGTCAAATATCATCCAGCCAAACCGAATGAGGACTTTAATGTTATCTATAAAGCTCATGGTGAGTTAATTAATAATCTTCTTGCAAGCGCATCGGAAAATGAAGTGGTTTGCATGCTTGATATTGACTGCCTGCCATATTCTCTTGATGATTTAGAACAATGTTACTCATGGGCGAAAAACAACACTTCGTTTATTGGCAATGCACAGAATATTTCACACACTCGCTTAAAAAATAGAATTTTTGCGGCAGCTTCAATGCTCATGATTCACAAAAAAGCCTGGGTAACTCTAGGAGAACCTGATTTATTTTTCTCAAAAGATAAATCGGATGATTCACTGATTGATACCGCTCAACAACTTTCTCTAAGCGCAGATGAAGTTGGTTTTCCCTATAGAACGCTTTTACCCTTAGGATATGATGACCGAGACAGATCTTGGCAATTGGGCACTCTTTGTGCGTATGGAAGAGGTACAACTTACCCAGGAAGTTGGCACTTTTTTAGAATAAGTGATCTAAAAGATAGTAGGTCACAAATTTGGGATGAGCGTGTTGCCGACATTCTGGCTGGAAGAAAAATAACGCCGCACTATCAATCGCTCAATAATTCTTTTGAAAGAGAAAAACCTTTGCATAAAAAAATCTCTAAAAAACTTAAAAACTTGTTTAAGTAATTTCTAAAAATAATGCGCTTGGCTCCAGCTCAAACCAGCAGCATCCTTAGAATTCAAAATAGGTTCCATTCCAATGTCAGGCCACTGAATATTCAAACCAGGGTCATTCCAAACAATACATTTCTCACTGGCAGCATGCCAGTAATCAGTCGTTTTATACAAGAACTCAGTCGTTTCAGTTAGCACTAAAAATCCATGGGCAAATCCAGGGGGAACCCATAGCTGCTTTTTGTTTTCGGCAGATAACTCTACCCCAACCCATTTACCAAAAGTTTTAGATGACTGTCGAAGATCTACAGCGACATCAAACACAGCCCCATGACAAACTCTCACAAGCTTACCTTGAGTCTGCTCAATTTGATAATGAAGTCCACGCAAAATACCCTTCTTAGAAGATGAATGGTTGTCTTGCACAAATGTCACAGAATGCCCTACCGCACTTGAAAAGTCTTTTTCATTAAAAGACTCAAAGAACCAGCCGCGATTATCGCCGAACACTTTAGGCTCAATGATTAATACATCTGGTATGGCTGTTGGTAAGACGGTAATGGGCATGTAATCTTTTAGGGTGAATTAAGATTTAATTTTACAGCTTGATTTATTAACAAGGTGTGAACGCGATCTCAACTTTATAAAAGCTTTTCAGTCAGCATTTTTTCCAAATACTGACCATAGGCATTTTTCTTCAGTGGCGCAGCCAATTTAAGCACATGCTCAGCATTGATCCAACCTTGGCGATAAGCAATCTCTTCAGGACAGGCAACCATTAAGCCTTGGCGCTTTTGTAATGTCGCAATAAAACCTGCAGCATCTAATAATGAATCATGTGTACCTGTATCTAACCAGGCATAGCCACGCCCCATGATTTCAACTCTTAATTGATTCATCTTGAGATAAGCTTCATTGACTGCAGTGATTTCAAGCTCGCCACGCGCACTTGGCTTGATAGATTTAGCAATATCACAGACTTGCTGATCATAAAAATACAAACCAGTGACCGCATAGTTGCTCTTTGGCTTTAAAGGCTTCTCTTCAATAGATAAAGCTTTGAAAGAATCATTAAACTCAACAACACCATAACGCTCCGGGTCATTCACATGATATGCAAACACAGTGGCGCCCGAAGTACGAAGATTGGCAGAGTGCAATTGATTGACTAATTCGTGGCCATAAAAAATGTTATCGCCAAGTACTAGAGCTGAAGGGTTGTTACTAACAAACTCCCTACCAATGATAAAAGCTTGCGCCAAACCATCAGGTGATGGCTGCACGGCATATTGAATATTCAGACCCCACTGAGAGCCATCGCCTAATAATTCATTAAAACGTGGCGTATCTTGCGGTGTTGAAATCAACAAAATATCTTTGATGCCAGCCAACATCAAAGTGGTCAATGGGTAATAGACCATGGGCTTATCGTACACAGGCATCAACTGTTTAGAAACAGCCTGGGTTACCGGATACAAACGAGTGCCGGAGCCACCCGCCAAAATAATGCCTTTACGACTCATGGTTATTTACCCACATTTTAAATGTTTCAATACTTTTAATGCTCGATCTTTGCTCTAACTTTTAAGTGATTCCTCAACGACTTGTTTAACGTATTTTTCAACCTGATCTCGCCAATGAGGATATTGTCCTGTAAAAGCCATTTCTGACAAGGCTTTTTTAAGCTTTTGATTACTTAGTCTTGAGTTATAGGGTCTGGCAGCAGGTACCGGGTACTCAGTGGCTGGTATAGGTAAGATATTCTCAGACTTAAGCTCAATACCTTCACCACAACAAGCACCAGTCTCAATAGTAAAAACTGCCAAGCCATGCCAAGACACCTCACCATCAGGCACAGCATGGTAAATACCAGATTCAAGCCTGGAGCCTGCCATCTGCACACCTACTTCAGCCAACCACCCGGCTGATGTAGGAGCCCCTACTTGATCAGCCACAACCTTCAATTGATCTCTCTCACCAGCCAAGCGTAGCATCGTCCGAATAAAGTTACCGCCTTCACCATACACCCATGAAGTACGCAAGATGAAATATCTGGACACGCTTGATTGCGTATCGGCATCCTTTAAATCAGCAGAATAATTTAAATCAAAAGACTCTTTAATAGCTAACTCACCAGCTAACTTACTTTGGCCATAGACTGACAATTGATCAACAGGTCCAGCTATATCTTCTTCAGCGTAAGCACTTGTCTTGGTATCAGCAAACACATAATCTGTCGAATAATGAACCAAAATACCATGGGCCACTCCAGCAGCATATTGAGCCATGATCTTGGGTGCCATAGCATTAATCGCAAAAGCAAGCTCTCGCTGATCAGCGCTTTCTGCTTTATCAACAGCTGTATAAGCAGCTGCATTAATGATGACTTGGGGATGATAACGATTTAGCACATCTCTAATGGACAACTCATTGGACAAATCACAATCAGAGCGACCCAAGAAAACCACAGGGGTTTTTAAGTCTTGCAAACAAACTTGTAGAGCACGCCCCACTTGGCCATCGCGGCCAAACACCACAATAGGCTTGCTATGGTCTAAAAGTTTGAAATAAGAAAATGACATATAGCCTTGTATCTAAAACTTACTTTAAGTTAACTGAAGATAACATCAAAAACTAATTCAATTCACAGAATAATTCTATAAGAACTTAAATTGGTAAAATCATTTAAAACTCTTTAGCTATATTAGTTGTTTTACTTATACTGTTTCTTAAGCCAATCACGGTAAGTGCCACTCAAAACACCATCGGTCCATTCTTGATTATCCAAGTACCACTGTACTGTTTTGCGTATACCTGTATCAAAAGTCTCAGCAGGTTTCCAACCTAACTCACGCTCTAATTTAGTAGCATCAATCGCATACCGACGATCATGGCCTGGACGATCTTTGACATAAGTAATTTGTGATGCGTAAGAGCTGCCATCTGATTTGGGACGCAACTCATCCAAGATGCTGCAGATGGTATTCACCACATCAAGATTGGGTTTCTCATTCCAACCACCAACGTTATAAGTTTCACCTAATTTGCCAGCCTCCAATACACGACGAATCGCTGAGCAATGATCTTTGACGTACAGCCAATCTCTAATTTGTTGGCCATCACCATAAATCGGTAAAGGTTTACCAGCAAGAGCATTCAGGATCACCAAAGGTATCAACTTCTCAGGGAAGTGATAAGGTCCATAGTTATTAGAGCAATTAGTTGTTAGTACTGGCAAACCATAAGTGTGGTGCCAAGCACGCACCAAGTGATCTGATGCTGCTTTAGATGCTGAATAAGGACTATTCGGCTCATAGGTTTTGGTTTCAGTAAAAGCAGGATCAGCTGGGGATAAAGACCCATACACTTCATCTGTAGAAACATGTAAGAAACGGAATTCTAATTTAGCTGAATCAGATAGCTCAGACCAATAAGCACGCACAGCTTCAAGCAAATTGAAAGTACCAACCACATTCGTTTGAATAAAGTCACCAGGGCCATGAATAGAACGATCAACATGAGATTCAGCTGCGAAATTGACCACGGCACGCACAACATGTTTTTTAAGAAGTAAGAGCACTAACTCATAGTCACCGATATCGCCCTCAACGAATACATGACGATTGTCAGCAGAAAAAGTCTGAAGGGTTGCTAAATTGCCTGCATATGTCAACTTATCTAAATTAACCACGCCCTCGGAAGTTGAATTGGCGAGCCAATCCAACACAAAATTACCGCCAATAAAACCTGCACCGCCTGTGATTAGAATCATGATTTACTTATGATAAATTGATAATAAAATTTACATCATCATTTAATATAAGTCAGTTTCTCTCCAATATGTAAAATATCCAATCAGATTGTTTAATTGGAAATAAATTATATTTAGATATAAAGGCACTAGCTTCATAATTATTTTTAAATTTTATATCAATATAGCTATTATTAGTATAATCCATATTTTTAGTATAATTTATTATGGTACCCCGAGTTAGCATTTGATTAAGATCATCATTACTGCAAGATTTACATATAAATTCATAGCTAATCGGATTTATACTAAAACGCTGAAAACTTTTAGAATTGTTGATTTCAGTCCCATGGATGATTGGTATAGACTTTATTACACGATATTTACCTTCATCTAGTTGATTGTAAATATAGCCATCAATAACATTCATTGGCAACTGAGTTTTCTTCATCATTAAATGCCCTTGATACACGAAACTAGGGGGCTTTAACCAGAATATAAATTTGGGGGGACTTGCATCTAAATCATTGATCACACCATCAACGTGTGAACTTGGCATTACATCAAACCATTGAACAATTGTTCTTACAATTGGTTTTTTTTCATAAAGCCAATAAAAAATAGGTATCGAAGGATAGGAAAATATAGTGTCAGTTAATTTTGCATGGCTCATTAAAAGATCTGTTGCGTCAAATATTTCTTTTGTCGCGTGATCAAGTGAAATACCCTTCAATTTAGGGTTGTTAGAATAATGAATTGAATTTCTCACTGAATCAGTACTATACCCCCACCAATTGTATGAAAAATTATTTATTTTTCTAGTATAAAAGAGGCTAACTGATAAAGTCACAATAATGATTGTTATTGCAAATTGACTTAAATTAAAAAGTTTAGAATATGAACTTAGAAAAATTGTTACAAATACTGCTGTTAACAATTCAAGGCTTACTGTGTTATACCCAGCAGTCATTGTGCCAGCATAAGCCAACATTAGAAAAACAATTGATACCAGCTTTAATTTATCGTCCCTCCTATCTACAAAATATTTATATAAATTAATACAAAAGTATGCCAGCATTAGACTATAGAAAACTGTTGTCTCATTTTTTTGTAAAACTAAATAGCACACATAAGTAAGGATAAAATAACCAACCCATTTAATATCAAAAAATAAATATTTATTAATATTAATTAAATTTTTATTAAAATTTTCTTTAATTTTAATAATTAAATCTTCATTATGTAAATATAAATGACGTAACAGTAAATATACCAAAAATAATGTAATAACCTTAAAGGAAATATTTGATATTCCATTATCATTAATAAATCTTAATAAAACGGTTGAAGTTTCGCCCTTAGAGTCATTATTTAAATAAACGTTAACCCAACTCCAACCAAATATTCTTGAATAAATTAAAAGCGTTGCAATTAAAGATGTTATATATACAGCTAATGATTTAATAATTATGCTTATTATCGTATTTTTATTTAATATTAACGTTGCAACTACAGATAATAAACATACTAAGGCTATATTTTGCTTAGTTAATACTATAAGACCAGTAATAAAACCTATTATTAAGCTATAAATAAAATATTTTTTAGGATTTAAAATCAAGCTGAAAAGGAGAATTACAAGGGCTGTAACTAGTAAGGATACTAATGTATGATAGTCTTTAGATAGCCATACTGGATTATTATTTATTATCAATATTTGCGATACAAATACTCCAATAATTGCAAAGCTACTATTAGATATTTTTTTACATAAAAAATAAAGTAAATACACATTAAGAAAATAAATTGCTAAAATTACCCACCTTACATTAATAAGATCAGTCGTATATTCTAAAATAATACTTATTAAATTTGTATATAAAGGGGGTAAAGCTAAGTGAATATCATCATATATATTTTCAGTCTTAGATAACCAGGCATAAGTTTCCCACCACCCCTCAGTTATAGGAAAAACTTTTACATTCAATATTACAGTCATTAACCCTAATACAATTATTGGAAGAATCCAACAAAGAGTGAGATTAATTTTAGGGTTAATTTTCAAAGTTAATTCTTTCTTTTTCAACAACAATTGGGAGTCTCTGAACATGATTATGAATCACACCTACATACTCTCCCACCATTCCGATAAAAAATAGAAGAACCCCAAATAATACTAGAATGCCTATACCTAACGGGGCATAACCTACTGGAAAACTCTCCCAAAATAGTAGTTTTGCTACCAAAAGAATAAATGCAGATAAGATACTCAAAAAAGCTATTAAAAATCCCAGCATTGATGCTACTCTGATCGGGACCATCGAATGGCTAACTATTCCAAGCAATGCAATATCAAAAAGGCTATAAAAATTATTTTTGGACACACCCCTCAATCTTTTTGGCTGATTAAAGGTGATCGTCTTAATTTGGTAACCTAATTCACATATCAATCCTCTTAAAAACGGATACGGATCATTGATTGCGCGGATATGATCGAGAACTACTTTGTCATATAAACCGAATCCCGTAGCATCTTTTGTAATTGAGACATCAGAAATTTTATCAAGCAGAATGTAGTACGTTTTGCGTAAATAGTGCATCACTGGATTGGTAGATGTCACTGGCTTAACCGCTAAAATGATTTTATAACCATCTTTCCACTGCTGTAAAAATCCAGGTATTAATTCCGGAGGATCCTGCAGATCAGAGGCCAAATAAATTGTTGCAGCTCCCATGGTATTAATGATTCCCCAATATGGCGAACGTATATGTCCAAAATTTCGAGTATTGACAATAACTTTTACCCGCGGATCCTTGCTTGCTAATCCTCGCAAAATTTCTACCGTATTATCGGTAGAGGCGTTGTCTATAAAAACATATTCAAAATCATATTCGGGTAAGATTTCCATAACTTTTACAACACGCTTATAGAGCTCCTCAATATTTTCTTCTTCATTGAAGCATGGTGATGTAATACTAATTAATATTTTTTGCTGCATACAGTTTTCAGTCATCCGATATCTCCGCGTCTAAATGTGAAACGGGAATGCCCTAGATAGGAAATGATCACGGTCACTCCTATCACTAGAGCTTGTGAAAGCCAAATAGATATATTCATTTTTTCTACAAAAAGCCATAAAAAAAGGATACTAATAACTGCAATTCCGCCATAGATCATGTAAGATTTCATGTACTCTGTAAGCCACATACCTTTAGTTTTAAATACCAAAATCTTGTAGCTTAGGAAGGAAACTGTTATGGTAATCATATTGGAAAGAATGCCTACCCAGATGATTCCCAAGTCATTCCCCAAAGCTTTATAAATTGCAATTCCAATAAAGTAGCCGACCAAGGTATTAAAACCACCCACCAATAAATAACGTATTTTTTCCCGATTAAGAAGCATGTAACTTTTTCATCTGAATTGATTCAATAGTCTTATCTATGGCAGCGCTTAAATCTATCGAAATATTAAGTCCAAGTTCATTTATAGCTTTGGAAATAGATGGAATATAGCGATCGATATTTCCTTGAGTTAGATCGGCTTTGTTGACTTCAACTGTAAATCGCTTTGCAACTAATTCGGCAAGCTCTCCGATGGTCACCGCCTGATCTGAACCGACGTTATAAGTAGGGCAAAGTGGGCTGGCAGAGTGACAAATTGTCATCAGCCAATAGACTAGGTCATCGGCATGCATATAGCTTCTTAATACGGGTCGATTAGCATTAACAACAATAGGTCGATTTTTTAATCCGTCTTCGATAAAATTACCGATAGCAAAATGTTGATCTCTAGGCAAAAACGAGCCCACAAAAGCAAAACATCTGGCTATAGAAGTATGCAGGCCGGCACTACCTAAATCAACTATAGCATTTTCAGCATCTCTTTTTGCAGCCGCATAATCCTTTTTATTTTCCGCAAGGGTTTCAATAGGTGCGAGAACAGAATTTTCTGAAATGAACTCTATTCCCTCCGACTGCTGGCCATAGATGGCACCTGAACTACAAAAAACAATCTTGCTATTTTTGTGATGATCAAGAGCAAGCTTACAGTAGTTATAAGTACCAGCTTGAATATTTCTTTTTTCTTTTTCTGGCTGCATCAAATAATTGACCGCATTCGTAGAAGCTGCTGCATGAATCACATATTCGGCTTTAGGCAAAATATTACACCTTGTGATGTCTAGAGTGTGAAGCCTGACTCGATCATTTATTAAATTGCCATGCGTATCTTTAAATTCTTTAGCATGTCTAGCCATGATATCGATAGATTCGATCCCCCAAGCTTGAAGGAGGCCCCTCTGAAATCCATCTAATATTGATTTCCCAAAGAAGCCTGTGCCGCCAATAACTAGTAAATTAGCCACTAATCCTTACTGCCCTGAAAGAATTTTCCAACGACTTTCTAGCATATTAATACGCTTATCATCTTCGGATGTAATAAGTGCATAGTAGTCTCTCTTATTGAGCAGCCATAAAAGTTCAAAATGCACTGCATCTAATAAACCTTTTTCCATTTGATATTTTTTTAATGAATCAGATGCAAAAATCAATTTTCTTGTTTCATAGCGTGTCAAATAGTTGCTATAAATACGATTGAGTAAATCAATTGCATCCATTGAAACAGCTCCGCCAACAACTAAATCGAGATTATATTGCTTACAAACAGTACCAGCCTTCACGCAGTAATCCGTAACCTTATCAGTATTGACATCTTCGCGAGTCCAACCCAATGAACCTGCAAAATCAACGCGGCCAAAAACAAGTCCATTAATGCCACCTTGAGCAGAGGCCATCTTAGCCATCTCATCAATATTATTAAACCCTGTAATGGTTTCAATATTAACCAAGAAATCTGTGTCTGATTGCTCCTCTTTTGTATATATCTTATTTTTAGCTTCAATAAATTTTGATAATGCATAAGGGGTTTCAACCATGGGAGCAATGATGTATTCAACTCCAATTTGCTTACTTTCAATTAAATCTCGTACCGCTTCACAACCACCAATTTTTAATGCTACCTTGACATCAGCTTTGCGAGCAATCTCAATCAAACGAAGTAGTTCATCAGTTCGTGTACCCTCAGCCTCAAACTCTGCTTTGACTGATAAACATCCATATTCACTCTTTAACTTCTTGAGAATATCGAGCATTTTTCTTTCATGTAAATTCATACTAACTCTCTTATTAAATATTTAAAAATTGAATCAAATCCGAATGATGATTTAATTCATACTCAATTGAATCTTTGCTAACTCCATCATCATAGCCTTGCCGATAGAAGACAAAAGGTACGTTGACTACTTTTGCCAATTGCTGATCTACCGAACTATCCCCTACTATTAGAGCTGTTTGAGCTGTTGCACCAAAAAAATCTAAGCAAACTTGCGCATTTTCTTTGCTTGGTTTTTTTGATGGGAAATCACCTCCAGCATTTATAAAATCAAAAAATATGTTCAATCCTGTTTCTTTTAATACTTTTTCTGTATGCCTTCTTGGTTTATTGGTGCAAATTGCCAATCGATATTTATGGGCACGCAAATAATTTAAACAATCAAACACGCCATCAAAGATCGTTTCTTTAGGAGTCGGTAAGTTGTAGTATCTAGCTCTAAACACATTTAAAAAATATAAAACATCTTCATGTTTATCTAACTCCAACGCACTCTTGATTAGATCCTCTCCACCCAAACTAATCCATGGGAAAAAATCGACTCTTTTAAGTGGCAGTAAACCTAATTCCTCACGTAGACCATTCAAAACCAACTGAACAACCTCAATACTATCTACCAAGGTTCCATCTAAATCGTAAATGATAAGAGACTTTGAAGATCCATCTAACTTCATGGGGCATCATCATCATTAATAAACATATTTTTTGCAAACTCCTCACGACTTAGGAACGGCGCCATATCCTCTAAAGAAGGCGACACCATAGTACCATCTGGCAATTTTCTAGAGGCCAGCTTAGGGGAAAATGCTTGATTTGGATCAACAAACAATTCAATCAACGCACATTGATTGTTATTCATCAACTCCTGAACGGATGCAGTTCCCCACTCATCCATAGTACGCACAGCGATAGAGGGGATATTTAAGGCTTTAGCCAACTCGACAAAATTGGGTAACGTTACACCGTCATCGGGGCCAATACCAAACATATTATCAGAAAAATATGCTTGCTGTGTTTGGCGAATTGAATGGTAACCATTGTTATTTATAACAACTACTTTAACTGGTAAGTGATAGCCAACCACTGTTTGCAACTCTTGTAAATTCATCATCAAACTTCCATCGCCGGCAAGACAAATCACTTTTTTTCCGCCTAATGCAATCGAAGCACCAATTGCTGCTGGCAAATCGTATCCCATAGATGCATTACCAGAGTTTGTGTAAAGGCGTTGTCCTGCCTTTAATTCCGACGCCTGAAAACACACAACACACGCAGAACCATTTCCGGTAATTACAACTTCATCATTCCTTAGGCGATCAAACAAATCTTTCATCCACACATACAGATTAATGGGATCTTGTTTTTCGTAATACTCAGCCAACACAGTTGGATAGCGCTTCACCCTCTCTTGACACCAATCTAAATACTCCGAATGCACCTTAGGAGATTTATAGGTATTTAAAGCGTTTCTAAGAGTTGGAATAAATTCTTGTAAATTTGCGCAAATTTTTAAATCTATACTTAAAGTAGGCTTATCTAACTCTGCTTGATCAACATCCACCATAACCTTCCAGGCATTAGCTGCAAAACTTTTCCAGTTATAACTGACTTGTCGAATATTTAAACGACTGCCTAGTACCAGTAAAAAATCTGCATTTTGTACTGTAAAGTTTCCAGCTCTATCGCCTACTGTGCCAGGTCTGCCAGCATAGTACGGGCTATCATTTGTTAATACATCATGCGCATTCCATCCGGTTACTACTGGTACTTTAAGAACTTCTAGTAGTCGCAAAAACTCTCCGTGCATTCCCGATATTCTTGTGCCCATCCCAGCAAAAACTACAGGGCGCTTAGCCCTTAAAAGCTGCTTAACAATCTCATCAATCTGCACGTTTAGAGATGAGTTATCTAGCTCCATCAATTCAAGCAGTGTATTTTCGGAAACATCTGGATCAACCAATAAACCAGCGTTTCCTGCGTTGTAAGGCATCAATTCATCTGGATCAATTAATGCCCCTTGTACGTCAACTGGTACATCAACCCAAACAGGTCCTGGGCGCCCATGATTTGCAAGATAAATTGCCTTATCCATCACTTGGCGAACCATCAGCGGATCCTGTAAAACCGTGCCGTATTTCACTACGGGTCTAGCCATAGAAATAATATCAACCTCTTGATCACCAAGCTGCCTTAATGCAATTGGGTAGTTACGAAGATACGTTTCGCGCTTTACTTGGCCTGAAATCACCAACATCCCAATCGAATCAACATAAGCACCGTAAACACCATTTAAGGCATTAATGCCTCCGGGGCCAGTAGTAACATTTAATACAGCCAACCGATTTGTTAAGCGGTAGTAACTTTCGGCAGCAATAGCTGCAGCTTGCTCATGATGGAAACACACGGGCTCAAGATTTTTGTTGCGGCCAAATGCATCATTCAAATGCATAGCGCCACCACCCGTTACTAGAAAGACGTGTTTAGCACCAGCCTCAACGCATCGTGAGGCTATGTAATCTGCAACCCGAACCTTGTTAGCCATTAAAAATTGACACCCAAGAATGTTTCAATTTGAGTTACGGTGTACTCAAGCATCTCTTTAGATAAGGCAGGCTGCACTCCAATCCAAAATGTGTTGTTCATCACAATATCAGTATTTATAAGTTCGCCACTAATACGGTACTCTGCATCCTTCATATATGGCTGACGTGTGAGATTGCCTGCAAATAGTAATCTTGTACCAATCTTGTGTTGATCAAGGTACGTTGTCAGATCTACTCGTGTAACTGGGCAACCCTCCTTCAAAGTAATAGGAAAGCCAAACCACGATGGATCTGAACCCTCTATTGCTTGTGGTAGCTGTAGAAATTCTTCGCAAGTTGCAAGGCGCTCTTTTAAAAACTTAAAATTATCTTTTCTAGCCTGGATAAATGCTGGTGCTTTTTCTAGCTGAGCTAGGGCACAAGCTGCCTGCATGTCAGTAATTTTTAGGTTATACCCTAAGTGGCTGTACGTGTATTTATGATCGTAACCGTATGGCATATCACCTAACTTCCAAGCAAAACGCTTGCCACAGGTATTGTCTTTACCCGGTGGGCAATAGCAATCACGCCCCCAATCTCTGAAGCTCTCTGCAATTTGCTTTAGCTCATAGTTATTGGTAAAGACCGCACCACCCTCACCCATGGTGATATGGTGTGCTGGATAAAAACTTAGAGTTGCAATATCACCGAAGGTGCCAACCATCTGACCTTTGTAGGTAGTTCCCAAGGCATCACAACAATCCTCTACCAACCATAGATTATATTTCTTGCAAATTGCAGTGACGACATCCAAGTTAAAAGGATTGCCCAAGGAATGCGCCAACATAATTGCTTTTGTTTTTGGGCTAATTGCTACTTCGATTTTGGATGCGTCAATGTTATGAGTGATTGGATCCACATCCACAAAAACAGGCACTGCACCAAACTGCACAATCGGATTAACCGTAGTTGGAAATCCTGCAGCCACACCAATAACTTCATCACCTTTTTTAATAGCTCGATCACCTAACTTTGCAGATGTCAAAGTTGAGAAGGCCACTAAATTAGCTGAGGAACCAGAGTTCACAGTAATAAGATGCTTAACTCCAATGAACTCAGCAAGCTTCTTTTCAAATAAGTCATTAAAACGGCCCGTTGTGAGCCATCCATCTAAAGATGCCTCAACCATATTTTCAATTTCTCTTGAATCAATCAACTTACCAGATGGAGGCACTGCAGTTTGTCCTGGAATAAATTGCTTAGGCGCAAATTCCAGAGCAGAATATTCTTTTACCAATTCCAAAATTTGCTTACGAATTTTTTCTTTAGCGAATTGATCAACTGAGATAGAAGTTTCGGTCATATTATTTATCAATTAAAAATTTAAGAATTCTGATAAGTGGCAATTTGTTTTAAGCTAATCTCATGCATATTGCCTTGCTGTTGATGCGCTTGATGCCACTGAGTAATTTTTTCAATTGCCTGCTCTAGATTCCAACGGGGCACCCAATCAAGGTATTGACGCACTTTTGAGCAGTCAAGCTTTAGGGAATGTGCTTCATGAGGCTGCTCACTTTGGTCTTGAGTCCAGGTGGCGGCAGATCCCCAATCTTTTATTAGTAGATTAACCACCTCTTGTACAGATCTTGCATCTTCGTCTCGTGGACCAAAGTTCCAGGCACCATCAAACTTAGCACCACCTTGGTAAAGAGACTGCGCCAAAACTAGGTAGCCAGACAATGGCTCTAAAACATGTTGCCAAGGTCGCGTTGCCAAAGGATTACGAATCACCAATGCTTTATCCGCCTCAAATGCTTTGATGGCATCGGGGATTAATCTATCTTCCGACCAATCACCACCACCGATGACATTGCCTGCACGGGCAGTTGCAATTGCAACTTGATGCTGATTAAATTTTTCGGGAGAAAAATAAGACTGGCGGTAGGCACTTGTGACTAACTCAGCGCAACCCTTACTGTTACTGTATGGGTCATGACCACCCATTGGCTCGCTCTCACGATAACCCCATACCCACTCTTTATTGTCATAACATTTGTCCGTTGTGACAATTACTGCAGCCCGGACACAATCTAAGTGGCGGATAGACTCAAGCACATGCACAGTACCCATCACATTGGTCGCATATGTCTCCACTGGATTAGCATATGAGTAACGAACCAACGGCTGCGCAGCCATGTGAATCACAATATCAGGCCTAGCATCCGCCATCGCCTTTTGGACTTTTTCTAAATCTCGAATATCAGCGATATGGGATTGCTCAAGATCAGTTGAAACCCGAGCCACCTCAAAAAAGTTTGGGGTAGTATTTGGAACCAATCCGTAGCCGGTTACCTTCGCGCCCATGGAAGACAGCCAAAGTAGCAGCCAACCACCCTTAAAACCAGTATGCCCAGTTAAGAAAACACGCTTGCCATTCCAAAAGCTTGGATTGACTGATGCAAACTTGGTAGCTTGTGAGCTTAACATTTCTAAGCCCAGGTCTTCCATGGGGCCTTACCACTTGCCCATAACTCTTCTAGATGCTGCTTATCTCTCAATGTATCCATTGGCTGCCAAAAACCATTGTGTTTAAAAGCCTCCAATTGTCCAGAAGTAGCCAAAGCCTCTAATGGTTTGCGCTCCCAAATCGTGCTGTCATCCTCAATGAGGTTGATAACTTTTGGTGACAGCACAAAAAAACCACCATTGATATACATGCCATCACCATGGGGTTTTTCTACAAATCTTTTTACTGAAGTACCTACCATGTCGAGCGCCCCAAAGCGACCCGGGGGCTGCACAGCTGTAACAGTAGCTTGCTTGCCATGGGCCTTATGAAATGCAATCAATTTAGTAAGGTTCACATCACCAACACCATCACCATAGGTAAAACAGAAATCCTCATCCGCTAAGTATTGACTGACGCGCTTTAGACGACCACCAGTTAGGGTATTTTCACCGGTATCGATTAATGTAATTTTCCAAGGCTCAGCATATTGCTGATGAATTTGCATAGCATTTTTATTAGCCATATCAAAGGTTACATCAGACATATGCAAGAAGTAGTTAGCAAAGTACTCCTTAATCATGTAGCCTTTATAACCACAGCAGATCACAAAATCATTGATCCCATGGGCTGAATACATCTTCATAATGTGCCACAAGATAGGCTTTCCACCCACTTCAACCATAGGCTTGGGACGAGAAGAAGTCTCTTCTGCAATTCGAGTTCCTAAACCCCCGGCTAGTATTACAGCTTTCATGGCTAAATCCTGAATTTATAACAATTATACTATTAACTTTTAAAAACAAATTTAGATGATAAAAAATAATTGAAAGCCGTTGCCGCTAAAATGCCAAGTAGTTGAGCGTATAGCACTACCTGCTTACCCATGATTAACACAACCATGTTGAGCACTGCAATATTTATCATCAAACCAGTAAGATTGGCCGAGAGATACTTGAAATAATTCACATAGCCAAGGGGAGATTTTGTGGGTCTGAAAGTCCAGATCGTATTGATAATGTAGTTATTTAAGGATGCGGCTATAAAAGAACAAATCGAAGAAAAATTAATGTCTATTTTCATAATGAAATGGAGAAAGTAGAACATAGCAATATTGACCAGCAGTCCAGATCCACCTACAGTACAAAATTTCATAAATCTAAATTCATACAACTTCTTTATTATTATCAAAGATTTCATACAAAGAACCTAAGCTTAATTATTGTGAAAAAATAAGTTAACATAAACATTACAAGGTTACGTTTTGTTTCTCCAAAAATCCTCTTTTTAAAAAAGAATGGTATTTCGGAAATTATTAAATCACTCCGTCCTCTATAAACCTTATAGAGCAACTCCTCGACAATATCAAAATTATTGCAGCGTAAGACTAGATTTTTTACATCGCTAGCTTTGTATATTTTCAAACTATTTGATACGTCTTTGCAGGGTAACCCCAAAATTAGTGAAAATGCCACATTAAGTAGTCGACTCATGACTACAAGGTGCCATGGATTATCCGTCCTGCCAGTCTCGACATAGCGCGATGCAATGACAATATCAGAGGTCCTAGCCCTTTCGTACATAGCAGGAATAAATTCAGGAGTATGTGACCCATCCGAGTCCATAAACAATATTTTCTCCCCAGAGCTGCATGCAATTCCAGTGCGAACAGCACTACCAAATGAATTGTCCGGGACCCTTGGCAAGTAAGTAACGGACATTAACTCGCATACCGACTGCGTTAAATCCATAGGTTTAACAGTATCAACAACAATAATTTCATAGGTTATGTCCAGCCCATTAAGTGAGCTTATCAGTCTAGGTAATAATATTGATAAATTATCTGCCTCTTTATATGATGGCATGACCACAGAAAGATCATATTTAATTAACATTCAATCTCACCCAATCAACCATCATACCGAGACCATCATCCTTTGAAACTTCAGGTCTCCAACCAAATAATTCCTGCGCCTTTTTAGTATTGGCGATAAATACTTTTTGATCACTTGACCGTGGTGGCAATTTTTTATAGTTAAGTTCTATTGATAAATACCTCTCAAGATAGTGAAAAAGCTCTAACAGTGACAGGCTATTTTTTTCTCCACCACCAATATTAAATGCTTCACCATGCTTTTCAATATTTTCGGCCGCCATAAAATAACAAGAGACTATATCTTGGGAAAATAATATATCTCTGACCTGCTTCCCATTACCTGAGATTGTAAATATGTGCTCCTGATCTTTTTCCGTCTCAATGGCGCACCTTACAAACCAACCAACCCAGCCTTGATCAAAGGTACTAAATTGTCTGCCGCCAAATATAGAGGAATGCCTAAAAACCACGGTCCTAATTCCATAGTTTCTATAATAGTCCAGCATATACTGATCTGCGGAACCCTTGGAGCATCCATAAGGCGATCTAAAGTCTAACGACACAGCCTCATCGATTCCATTAGGAAAGTCGGGCAAAGCATACCGAGTCCTCATCTCCTCCGTATCGAGACTCTCAAGATCACCATAGACCTTGTTAGTTGAAGAATAAATAATTATTGGATTTAAATCTAAAAGTCTTACGGACTCTAGAAGATTAATTGTTCCAAGAACATTCGTTTCAAAATCAAGTCTTGGGTTCTCAAGCGAGGTAGTCATGGCAACCTGACCCGCAAGATGAAAAATTAGGTCTGGCTTTACAAGTCTAAGGCATCTATCGATATCATTTAAATTTCTTATATCGCCATAAAAAAAATTTACATTAGGCAAAGTTGACAACCAAATCTTATTCTTTGCACTGCCAAATCTCGAAAGATTATCAAAAACTATAACTTCATAACCATTTCTAGCCGCGTATTCCACTAAATTAGAGCCTAAAAATCCACAACCGCCAGTCACAAGCAATCTCTTCACGTTAACCCCAAATAGTTTTTTTCAATCCAGCTACTAAATCCGTCTTATTGACCCATCCCAGCGCTCTTAACTTTGCTATGTCAGCCCTGCTTTGCATTACCTCATTATCCCTGTAAGGAATGGCGCCAAAATTAAGTTTTGTTACTTCATTTTTTGCAAGGTGTTTTGCTAGGGTTACAAAATCTCTTATTTTTATAGGTTCGCCACTTCCAAGCTCAAGAGTGGTCATACCGTTAAAAGAGTCGACAGCCTTAATTACAATTAAGAAAGCGTTAACTACATCGTCTATATAGACAAAATCTCTTTCTTGCTCACCTTTGGTAAGATCGATCTTCTCATGATTCTGCTTTAATTTATTTATAACAAAGCTGACAAATTTTGTAGGGTCATCATTTGGGCCATAAAAATGCTCAAGAAGTATATTTATGCATTTAATTCTATCTGAATAATGCAACATCCAATCATCAAAATGACTTTTGGATAAACTATAATGGCTGACTCTTTTATCCAGCATTGTTCCTGTATTGATAAAACATTTTACATTGTTAGATGCTGCAGCATCTAACAATGTAATAGGCATCAATAAATTGCTTTTAAGAGTATTTAATGGGTCAGTATCATTTCGCCCATAATGTGTTGCGCAGTGTATAACCACCTCGATGCAATTATCCCTTAATACATTGTCAAATTTGTCCACATTATCATAATGAATGCCGCCATCAACATACATACCTCTTATTTTTGATAAATCAGAGGATTCCCTAACAAGGAAATGAAGATTGTGTCCCTCAGCGCTCAACATGGCAGAAAGTTGTCCACCCAAATATCCAGTGCCACCCGTTATAAATATATTCATTATTTAATTAACTTAGATTCAAAATTAATATTTTTTAAATGGAAGATAGAGATTGTACATAATGTATTTTCTAATGATTTTTCTCCATTTTTATCAATTAAAGTAATCGCAGCCTCTGGTCTTATTTTTTCAGGCATGGAATCACATCTAGCAATAAATCCATCGCTATTAAGATCCATCAGTAGCTTTAACTTTCCATAATCATCCTTATAATTGGATGTGGACTTATCTGAAAACCACCAAAATAAATTTGACATTACCGGAAAAGATCCCACAGCTGTATAGTGTATGGTATGAAAATCTCCAACAAGTAATTTCGATCTCACTAAATCTATGCCGGAGTTAGTTGCAGCTCTCTGAACAGCATCGCGGTAAAGGCCAGAATCATGCTTACGAATGGAGACATAAGTAATACCACCTTTCAGAATCAACTCTTTGCCATAATAGGCTAAAAAAGCAGTTGTCATAATATAAAAGCTTACAAGAAGCAATTTCTTACAGAGCAAACTGGCTTTGGCGTGCCATGCAAGATTTAGTGAATTAAATATATTAATTTGGTAAATAAAAATCAACATAATAATTGGCCAAAATATTGCAGCTTCGTAAAACCTATCAGTTTTCATTAAAATGACATCTAAATACAGAAATATCATCAAACCGCATGTCAAAAAATATCTGGATCTAAAAGTAGCCCCCATTACCCTCAAGCAAGTAGCCAGATATAAAAATCCAAATAGCGTGAACGTCGCAATAGATGCAAGAATTGTTTTCACAAATCCAAACAAATCTAATGTAAAGGCGCCAAAATCTTTCGGACCAAGTGGGAAGGCTCCATAGGGGTTGAAAAATACTGCACCCTTAAAAATATTATAAATTTCCTTGTGTCTTGCTAGAATTTCAAATACAAATGTTGAATAACCGCTTTTAATAATTTCTGGGTTAAATCTGAGGGAATCAATGATTTCTTTAACGTTTTTATTTTCCCCGCACTCATATAGGGCTCTATATACACTTAATGTTTCTATAAATAGCCATAGAAAAATTGTAAAAGCAAAAATAATTATTATTTTCGATTTTATTCTGAAGGCCATTGATCCAATCAGATATATAAATATTGGCGCCATAAAAATTGCTCTACCATGTAAATTTACCTCTACGGAATACAAGAATAAAAGAGTAAAAACTCCTAAAGTTAATCTTTTACGAGTATTTAAATTACTTTCAAATATCAAAATTGCGAATAGCAAGCAAATTAACATTAAGGCTTCAGGCCTTAAATAGACGAGCGAAACTGGTATAAGCCCAAAGAAAAGTATATTAAAAAATCCGGGCTCTTTTTGTATATTTCCTATAATATTTTTTTCCAGGCTAAAAAATAAATAGACTAGCCCTAAAAAATAAGCTAGGCCTAGGGCCCTAAACATCACTGGTCGATCAATAAGTCCATTCATGAAATAAAGTAGCTCTCTACCAATCCTCCAAGAATATGGAACTTTTGTTGTCCAAAAGGATTCGCACATAGGCATAAAATTATTAATTACCCAGCCATCTCTGTGACCACGAAAAAGTTGTATCCAGTAAGCTTGCTCATCCGGGTAAATAGTAACCCCCATCAGGCAAAGAAATATTGATAAATAGACGAGTGTTCTCCAGCCTAATATCTTTATTTTTCCTTGATTTAATACTTTCATCATAATTAATTATCCTGGTTGCATATATTTGTTAAGTACATTGGTATACAAAATCAGTAAAGTTTCTTCACCTACAAGTAATCTTAAAGTGCTGACAAATACTTTATTGAAAAAGTGCGTGCCAACGCCGTTTATCAGCCCTTATTTGCCTAAGAACGAGGAATACTGCCTTCACAATATTCGTAAAAGGCTTTGATGGTGCCCAAATTTTCAGCATTAAGGGTCTCCAAGTGAGGTCTGAGAAGGTGAGTCGTACTTTGGACCCACTCTTCATCATCAAATCCATAGGCCACACCATTGATCCGATTGACTTTTTTGAGATTCTCTAGACTCCGGTCGCCCTCCCCGGGAATAATGATCGACTTGCAGCCACATAAAGCCGCCTGAACAGACATAAAGGTCATGTCGTCATATGAAATAAATGTCTCAATGCCGTTGAAAAAATCAGCAGCCTCCTGATCATTCATCTTTTCTTGGAGAGGATCAATATGTACAAAATGGGCTGGGTGTTGATCCAGTTTCTTATGACGACCCTTACGTACTAAATAGGCGCCACCTTTGCGATTGGCTAAATTTTTATTTCGATAAGTTTTGAGTTGAAATTCCAAATCAATCGCTGTCAGCAGACCCTTTACTTCATAACGCTCATCTACTTCATACCACGGGTGATACTGAAAAATATGATCGCTCTCACCATACAAACCATTTCCACCGCATAGACCTGGTGTGTTCATTATCCAACGAACAACATGCTTCGCATTTAGAGGTATGCCTACAAATATTTCACCACATATGACTACAGTTTTTTCTCTATCAAAATAATTCCATAATAAATTTGGCAATATTCTCTTCTGCAGTCTTCTCAATTTTCGCTTAAATGTATTGAAGAAAACATATTGTCTAATTGCCGTTAAAAATAAATAAAACTTATCTAACCAACCATTCGATAAAAAGAATGGGTGATCTTTACAAATTGATTTACCTTGCCAGCGTTGATTAAGCGTGCTGGCAGTTATAAAAACATCCTCGGCACCTAAGGAAACTAAACGGTCGGCTAAAAAGTGTAGCGCGCAAACCCCTCCAATATTCTTATCGTAATCAGGAGCCTCAATGATGTAAGTTAGGGGCATTAATAAACTAATATTAATTACCCGCCACAATCGACATCACAGCCATACGTACTGCAATACCAAAAGTCACTTGTTTGAGGATGACTGACTGAGGACCATCGGCCACATTACTGGCAATTTCCACTTCACGGTTCATGGGCCCAGGGTGCATCACAATCGCATCAGGCTTGGCAAGCTTGAGTCTCTCTTGGGTGAGGCCCCATTTTTTAAAGAATGCTTCACCTTCAGGCACTTGCCCTTCTTCCATACGTTCTTTTTGGATTCTGAGAGTCATGACCACATCAACATCTTTTAAACCCTCATCAATATTGTTGAAGATCTTGACACCCATCATATTGAGGTCTTTAGGCAAAAGACTCTCTGGGCCAATGGCTCGTATTTCTTTGCAACCCAAGGTGGTCAGCGCATCAATATTCGATTTAGCCACACGACTATGAACAATGTCACCAATGATGGCTACCTTAAGCTTGGTAAAGTCTTGTTTGTAATGGCGCATGGTGTACATATCGAGTAGACCTTGCGTTGGATGTTGATTGGTACCATCACCCGCATTGATCACATGAACATGTGGCGGCAAGTGTTGCGCCACCTCTAGAGCTGCACCCGTGGTTTTGTGTCTGACCACAAAGATATCTGCCTGCATTGCTACCAAGTTATCAATGGTGTCGAGCAAAGTCTCACCCTTAGCAGTTGATGATGTTTGTATGTCTAAGTTCACCACATCAGCTGATAAGCGTTTAGCAGCTAATTCAAAAGTAGTTCTAGTTCTGGTGGAGTTTTCGAAGAAGAGATTGAAAACATTGGTGCCTCTTAACAAAGGCACTTTTTTAACCTCTCTGTCTGAGTCACTCACCGCTACAAACTGCTGGGCAGTATTTAGGATGTTAAGAATATGTTCTTTAGATAAATCTTCTAAGGTCAACAAATGGGTCAGCTCACCCTTATCGTTCAGTTGCAACTGGGAGGCAGTTTTGCCTACTGAGAGAGTCTGAAGTTTATTTGTCATCTTGGATAGATATTTTAATCTTTTCTTGCTCAGGCTTCAGTTTATTAAGCTTTATTTTCAGTGATAAAAGAGAAGCTGCCATTCTGCTCATTTTTCTCTAAAACCAAGATTTGGTCATCTGCCACCTTAACTTTAGCGCCCTTGAAAGTAGCATCAACTGGCAGCTGCCTTCTATGGCGATCAGCCAAGACGGCTAAATCCACCTTGGCTGGACGGCCATAGTCGAATAACTCATTTAAAGCGGCTCGAACTGTTCTTCCCGTATCCAATACATCATCTACCAAGATGATGTGAGCACCTTCAACATCAAAAGGTAGTTTGGTTGACATACCTTCAGCACTGTTAAATGCTTTAGCACCTTTTTCTGAGTAGTCATCACGGTGGAATGAAACATTAATAACACCATGGCTTGGCAATTGGAGGTCTTTAGCTAAACGCTCAGCAATCCAAGCACCGCCACTAGCTAAACCAGCCAACTGAAAGTTGGCACTTATTTTCTTTTGTTCTTTTAATTGATTTAAAAGAGTTTGATAAAGATCTTCTGCGTTAGGAATGGATGACATAAGCTTTCATTCAATGTTAACTATCAATAGACTCAATCTAACAATTTCATCTATTGATTAAATTTAATATGAGTATCTTACTCCGATGCTCTATTTTGGTCTCCCCAGTTCATAGTTGATCTAAATACTGCTGCAAGATGAGTTGAGCTGCCAGGGCATCATTGCCATCCTCTACTGATACAGAGGTATAGCGCTCATCGACCCAAATCACTTCCTTATGAAACCTACCATTTAGCTGATTACCAAAACGTTTCGCTTTTTGGGTCATCTCATGCTCAGCACCATCTGGATGGGTTGGCAAGCCCACAACTAATATTTGTGGCTGCCACTCTTGGATGAGTTTCTCTATTGCTTGAAATTTGTCATCTTGGTTTTTCTCTTGAATGATTTTTAATGGTTCTGATGTTTTTGTGATGGTGTTGCCTACAGCAACACCAATGCGCTTTTCACCAAAATCAAAAGCCAGAATCGTTTGCGACATTAAGCGTGACCAGCCGTCGTTGATAAAAAGCTTTGTTCAATACCCAATAGTGCCAAAACGTTTTGGTATTTAAATTCATCAGGAGTATCAAAAATGATGTGCGCCATTTCTTCAGTAGGCGCGGGTACGTTAAGCCATCCATTACGAGCAATCTCATCTTCTAATTGCCCAGCACTCCAACCGGCATAACCTAAGGTCATTAAGAAGCGAGATGGACCATAGCCTGCAGCAACCTCTTCTAAGACATCTTTGGATGTGGTCATAGCCAAGCCACCAGGGATTCTGAGAGAAGAGCTGTAATGAGTGGTGTGTTCACCTTGTTTTTGCTCATGTAGTACGAAACCACGATCAGTTTGTACAGGGCCACCAAAGTAAACAGGCTCAATAGCTTTAGGCTGGATTTCTAACTTAAGGTCAACCTTATCAAAGACAGTAGCTAGATCCACATCAGTGGGTCTATTAATGACCAGACCCATAGCGCCGCTGGGGGTGTGATCGCATAGATAGATGACGGATCCAGCGAAGTTCTCATCCACCATGCCAGGCATGGCAATTAAGAATTGATTGGCAAGATGCTGGACATCCACTGTTTTTTGGGTCATTTGATGATTTTTACACAAGTCAAATTGACCAATACATTTTTTTGTAAAGGCCGATATCATTAAGTTTCTTAGTAAAAATCAAATATTACGTATTTATAGACTATGAAACTTAACACTGGACTTGTCTGGCTCCGCCGCGATTTGCGCCTCCATGACCACCATGCCATGCGTGCGGCTCTTCAGTCATGCCAGCAAGTTTATGTAGTCTTTGTCTTTGACACTGACATTCTGTCCTACTTATTAGACAGAGGTCTTCAAAAAGATAGGCGCATAGACTTTATTTGGCAATCCTTACAAGAAATCGATGCTGAACTGCGTAGCAAAGGTGGCGGCCTCATTGTTCGCCATGGTAAAGCTACAGAAATCGTTCCTCAACTAGCAACTGAACTAGGTGTTCATGCTGTTTTCACCAACAAAGATTACGAACCGGCCGCTATTGAACGAGACCGAATTATTTCTCTTTCTTTAGAAGAACATGATGTGGCTTTCCATGGATACAAAGATCATGTGATTTTTGAAAATAAAGAGGTGCTTACTGGTCAAGGTGGGGTGTTTTCTGTATTCACCCCTTTTAAAAATGCTTGGCTCAAAAAGTTACAAGCTACAGACTTAGATGCACATGCGGTTGATTTAGATAGTGGTAAGTTTGCTACTATTCCAAAAAAATTAGATTTACCATTTCCATCACTTAAATCGATGGGCTTTGAAGCGACTGGGATTGAGTCTTACTTACCAGTTGGTATGACGGGTGCATCAGAGTTATTTGAACAGTTCATTGAGCGTATGGATCAATATCACGCCACCCGTGACTTTCCAGCAATTAAAGGTCCAAGCTATTTATCTGTTCACTCACGCTTTGGCACCATCTCGATTAGAGCGCTAGTACGTGAAGCCCATCGTCGAATGTTAGCTGGCAGTATGGGAGCCACCATTTGGTTATCAGAACTGATTTGGCGTGACTTTTATTTCATGATTCTCAGTAATCATCCAAGACTAGCCCCATCTGTTGGTAAGAAAGCTCTCTTACACGGCACAGCTGGCCACGAATCGTTCAAACCTGACTATGACAAGATAGTTTGGGAGAGTGGCGCAAAAGCACAAAAGCTTTTTAAAGCCTGGTGTGAGGGTAAAACAGGTTACCCATTGGTTGATGCAGCCATGCATCAACTCAATCAAAGCGGTTATATGCATAACCGCTTACGGATGGTGGTGGCTTGCTTCTTGATTAAAGACCTCGGCATTGATTGGCGTTGGGGTGAGCAATACTTTGCAGATCACCTCAATGACTTTGACTTTTCAGCTAACAATGGTGGTTGGCAATGGGCCTCATCTAGTGGTTGTGATGCACAACCTTATTTCCGCATCTTTAATCCGATTACTCAATCTGAGAAATTTGATACGGAAGGTAAATTTATTAAAAAATACTTACCTCAGTTATCCAAACTTTCTAAGAAGACCATCCATGCTCCTTGGACTGCTGGTGAGATTGAATTAGAGATGGCAGGCGTTCGTATGGGTAGAGATTACCCTTTACCAGTCGTGCAGCATGATGAAGCCAGGAAAAATACTTTAATTAGATATGCCGTAGTCAAAAAAGAGTCGCTTGAATAATTAATCAACTTTCTACGACTAAAGCCCGATAGGTCTTTTTAATCCTGGAACCTCAATAAATTCGGGCTTTTTCCCCAACGACATGGCTGTGAGTTGACCGCCCCACACGCAACCGGTATCTAAACCGACTACATTCTTTTTCTTTAAAAGCCCAAGGGTGGACCAATGGCCAAAGATGATTTTGGCGTCTTGAGTTTTTCTATGAGGCACCTCAAACCAAGGCATGTAGCCTTTAGGTGCATCACCAACACCCTCTTTACTCTCAAACTCCATGACGCCTTTAGTGGTGCAAAAGCGTAACCTAGTGAGCGAATTGATGATGACTCTCAGGCGCTCCGCGCCTTTGAGTTTGTCATTCCACTGATTAGGTGTGTTGCCATACATCTCCAAGAGTGACTTGGCGTAGCTCTTATGACGTAATACTTTTTCTAACTCATGAGCCAACTCCAGAGTTTTAGTGACATTCCACTGCGGCAAGATGCCAGCATGAACAAATAATGTATTGAGATTGTCTTTACCGCTATAAAGCGCCATCGGGCGATGTCTTAACCAATCAATCAGCTCTTGACGATCTGGGGCTTTCAGGATGTCATCTAAAGTATCTAGAGACTTAGGGCCACGGATGCCTGAAGCTCTAGCTAATAGATGAAGATCATGATTACCCAGAATACATTCGGCTTTTCCAGCTTCTTGTAAAGACTTGAGTGTTCTCAAAGCCCCTAAAGAATCTGGCCCGCGGTTGACCAAATCACCCACACAAATAATTTTGGAGTCTTTGGGTAATTTTTTGATGAGCTGCTTGAGTTGCTGATTGCAACCTTGCACGTCACCGATGGCATAAATATTATTCATATACCCCTGAGTTTACTAGGTGATGATTTTGTGATTTGATTAATTACTTATAAAAAGTATAAGATACTGCCTTATCAACATCTTTTACTCTCATGAAATTTAATTCCTTACAGTTTGCCGACTCTCTTGAAGACAGAGGGTTCAGTCCCGATCAAGCCAAAGGCATTGCTTACGGTGCCTTTGAATGTTTTGATATTGAAAAATTAGCGACAAAAGATGAAATTAAACATCTAGCTACGAAGGAAGATTTAGTTCAATCTATCCACACACTTTTTTGTCAGCTTTTAGGCGTTATCATTGGCGTACAAACTGTGATGATTGGCTTGATGTTTTTCTTGCACAGATAAAAAGAAGCTATATGAAATTTAATGCCTTGAAATATTCAAAAAAACTTAAGCTTGCTGGATTTACTGAAGATCAATCAGAAATATTGGCTGAAGGCTTTCACGAACATATCTCTTATCAAGAAATAGCTAAAAAGACAGATGTGGTTCAAATAGACGAGAACATCGATTTAATACTTATCAAACTGAATCAAAAGATTGATTCAGTCGGAATTCGTTTAGAAAAATCAATTGCAGATCTAGGTACAAAGCTGACTACCTTTATTTGCGCCAGCTCATTTTCAGTCATGACAATCTTGCTGGCTTTTATGATGCTCTTACATAGCGGCAAATGAAATTTCAGCAGCTTTGAACATTTCTGCGAGAACCGTATCGTCATGAGCAATGGATAAGAATCCTGCTTCATAGGCAGATGGGGCTAAATAAACTCCGTTATCCAGCATCAAATGGAAGAACTTCTTAAAGGCTTCAATATCACTGGCAGTTACTTCAGCATAAGAGGTCGGTACTTTTTCTGAGAAATACAAACCAAACATACCACCCACGCTATCTACAGAGAATGGCACGCCTGCTTGCTTCGCTCTTAAAGCCATACCATCGACAAACTTTTTAGTTTGTATCGATAGGCAATCAAAAAAGCCAGGTCTCGTAATAATGTCTAAATTAGCTAAACCAGCAGCAACAGCCAAAGGATTGCCTGACAAAGTGCCCGCTTGATACACATTCCCTAATGGGGCTAATTTGTTCATGATGTCAGCACGACCCCCAAAGGCTGCCATCGGCATACCACCACCCATGACCTTACCTAAACAAGTCAAATCAGGTTTGATGCCATGAAGACTCTGTGCTCCACCAAGTGCCACTCTAAAACCCGTCATCACTTCGTCATAAATGAGAACAGCGCCTTCTTTTGTCGTTAAATCTCTCATGGCTTTTACAAAGGCAGTACTTGGCTGAATCAAATTCATATTGCCAGCAATGGGTTCTACTATTAATGCAGCAATCTTGCCAGCATGTTGCTTGAAAGCTATTTCAAGAGCCTCTACATCGTTAAAGGGTAGAACTAAAGTATGTTTAACCAAGTCTTGTGGCACACCACCAGATGAAGGTGCATTTTTAGTACTGTCGGCAAAAGTCAACATGCCTGAACCAGCTTTGACTAATAAGCTATCAGCGTGGCCGTGGTAACAACCTTCGAATTTGATGATTAAATCTCGCTCAGTAAAGCCACGCGCTAAACGCAATGCACTCATTGTTGCTTCTGTTCCGCTAGAAACTAATCGAACTCTCTCAATACTTGGTACTAGTTGGCAGATTCGCTCTGCCATCACTATCTCACCTTCTGTTGGCGCACCATAACTAAAACTATTAACAGCTGCCTCCTGAAGAGCTTTGACTACTTCTGGGTTGGCGTGACCCACAATCATCGGACCCCATGATCCAATGCAGTCAACATATTGCTTGTCATCAGCATCCCAGAAATAAGCTCCTTTGGCACGTTTTACAAAACGTGGCACTCCCCCAACTTGACGGAATGCTCGCACGGGAGAGTTAACACCGCCTGGGGTTGTTTTTTGGGCTCTTAGGAATAGTTCTTCGTTTTTGCTCATACCCAAACTTTAAATTCTATAAACAACAAAAATATTGCATTTAAAACTTCAAAGCCACCCAAAGGTGGCTTTATAAATTAGGCCGAATTAAATGACCGTCATCTCAAAATCTTCTTTGCGTGCTCCACATTCTGGACAAGTCCAGTTCATAGGAACGTCTTTCCATAATGTTCCAGGTGCAATACCTTCATCAGGTAGGCCAGTCTCTTCATCGTAGACCCAGCCACAAATTAAACACATATAAGTTTTAAATTCCATAATCTCTTTTCCTAAATTTTTACCATTCTACTAGTGCTTTACTCCAACAAGCTTTCTTAACCATGGCTCAATATGTTCGTAATCAAATGTTTGACGATCAAACATCTTCATCATTTCTTTGTGAATCTTGTTATTTTCAGCCACCAATTGACAATCATTAATTCTCAAAAATACATCGACAACTGCAAATGCAACTCTTTTATTACCGTCCAAGAAGGGGTGATTGATTGCAAGACTTTCCATTAGAGCGGCGGCTTGAGCAATGATGTCAGAATAATATCCGGTTTGCGGCCTAAATAATGCCGCCTCTAAAGCACCAAGATCTCTAACACCTGAAATTCCGCCGTATTTTCTAATCATGATGGCATGAATCGCCAATACCTCAACAGTAGTTAAGTAGTCTATTTTTGCCATGCGATTACTTGGCTAATTTTTGATACAAACTATCAAACTCTTGAATACTTAAACCAAGCTGCTCCATGACATGTTGACGAGGCTTATTAGTACCTCTTCGCTCCAAAAACTCACGCATTGCCTCGTCCAATAAAGCCTGAAATTGCTTACCCTCTTCCTCAGCCATTTGCCTCATGGCTGCTAAAAGCTCTGGCGAAGCTTGCGAAGCAAATTTTTCTTTGACTGATTTAGGTTTCATAAGAATTATTCTATCATGAAATTTCTTGATAAATCAAGAAAAAAGAATGTGGCTTTATTTTTAATCAAAATCTTCATGTCAGATCGGACTTTTTCATATCAAACCTAAACAAACGACACTCTAAAGGGCCATTAAATAATGGCGTCCGTTTTGATTCCTTCATACGAACTTGACCTGGTAAACCCATGTCAGCTGTCAACACATCAACCTGCCAACCCTGGAAGTTATCTTTGAGATGCTTACCAAACTGATTTAAGAACTCCATAAATTCAGGTGAGTTATTGTTTTTAGGGAGGGCATCACGTGCGCCACGACCTTTGACGCGCTCACTACCATCACGACCACCTTGAATCTCTAAACGCTCACCATAGGGTGGGTTAAATAACATCACACCTGGATCAGCAAAAGGCGACTTCGCTACCAAAGCATCAATCTGTCTGACATTCGATAAAACACCAGATTGAGCTGGCAAGCCTGCACGCTTCCAATTGTTTTTAACGATTGTGATCATGTTTTCATTAATGTCACATGCAGCCATCTTGAGCTTATTGGCATTAGCCAAACCCACTTCAATATTCTTCTTAGCTACTTCACATAAACCATCCCACTGCTTTTTGAGATCTGGGGTGTTGAATGGCTTTAATCTCTGAAAGCCAAAACCTTGATCAGCCCCTACTAAATCAACTCGAGTTGGGCGATACCTTGTGAATTTATTTTGTGTATCTACTTTATCTTGTGACTTGACTGATTGATTATGGTCTTGAGCAGATTGTTCTTCCGCCTGCTTAGGATTTAACAGTCCTGCGCGAATTGAGCCTGATGGAATACCCAAACCACGATAAGCTGCTTCAATTAAGAAAGTACCACTACCGCACATCGGATCAAATAGTGGTTGTTCAGGTTTCCAGCCAGTTAAAGCCAAAATACCAGCAGCTAAGTTTTCTTTTAAGGGTGCAACACCCTTGTCATCACGCCAACCACGCTTAAACAATGACTGACCACTGGTATCTAAATAAATGCTGGCATGTGTTGCAGTCAAGTGGGCCTGTACTCGAATATCAGGTAACTCTGTATCGATATTTGGTCTAGCGCCCTTCACCTCTCTTAGACGATCACAAACAGCATCCTTAATTCTGAGAGT